>Ga0116163_1000075_pt1 | contig 71474 bp, 71 predicted proteins | sample AD_UKC107_MetaG_FD_89889 | JGI IMG/M metagenome (GOLD analysis project Ga0116163, IMG submission 89889) | Active sludge microbial communities of municipal wastewater-treating anaerobic digesters from Hong Kong - AD_UKC107_MetaG | ecosystem: Engineered > Bioreactor > Anaerobic > Digestate...
CTGATACGCCTCGTATAAAACACTGCTCCTTTCGCCGAAGATATCTGGATTCGATTTCAAGGTCTCACCGAGTGCAAACCGCCCGGCCTGTCCCCAACTGTAGCTGCTTTGTTTGTCCTGATTCGTGGACGCTGCATAATCCCCCAAACTTGTGCTCACGGGTGCGGTTGGATTTGTGTCTGAATATGTAGTGGTCTTGGGTTTGTTTTAATAAATCTCATCGGCTAAGCCGAGTTGATTTATTCATCGAATATAAGGCCAAATAAAATCATCGGCGCTGCCTGATGATGACCAAATAGCCTTCCATCCAATATAAATCCAACCTGTGCCATTGCCATTTTCTTTAAAACTCATTGTAATTCCAACACCTCCTTTTGCGACACAATAAATCAGCGCCATGTGATCGTTATAATCATATTTTAGTACTTTATAATAATCTATGCTCACCATATTAAAATTATTAACTGTAGCTGCGAACTCCGCTCCATATTTATAAGTAAGTATTTCACATTTTAATATGGAACCAAACCAAAACAACAAAAATGCAAATAATAATAACATTATTATTGCAATAATTATTTTTTTCTTATTGGAGATATTCTTCTTCATGTAATTGCCCTCCGACATATTTTTTTTGCATTTCAACATCAAATATTCTTTTCAAATAATTATATGCTATTTCTGCATAATCTCCGAACTCATTTGATTCTGGGTTAGCATTTGGGCTTGTTTTTTGGTGTCCTACATTAAAAAGTGTAGCAATTATATCCGGGCGTTGCGTGATTTCAGGGTATACTTCGCTCCATAGGTCAATGAAATACTTAATATATGCTGCGACATATCTAATGTTGCCTTCTTTATTTCCTAATTTCCATGTTATTTTACTTGATTGGCATTGTCCTTTAGTTTCAGGCATGTATCCTTCTTCTTCGATGAATTTTGCTGTTGATATTCTTACCTGTCCAACGCCAACAGATGTATCAACAAGCCCGGTAGCACCCAAAATATCAAACCAATCTTTTGCATTATGATTAAGTGCTTGTTCAGCGTATATCACCATCGCTATCCAAACAGGGTCAATATCAAACTCCTCTGCTGCATTAATGATATATTGGGCATTGTCTGTAACTATTTTTTTTGCTCGCTCATGATCTCCTTCTGCAGGCCATACTTCTGTAGTAATCTTCAAATCGGTCTCTCCGGCTTTATACATCGTTTCAATCTCATCCAGAAAACCCCCGGCTCTTGCACTTGCAATTATTTCTTCCGTCAAGTCCATTCCATGCCGACCTGCACTGTATGCTTCGTATAAAATATCGCTGTTCTCTCCAAAAATTTTCGCGTCCTGCTTAAAAATTTCACCCAGCGTAAATCGCCCAGCTTCACCCCATTTGTATTTCTTTACACTATCATCATCCAAATTATGAGTAGATTCTGAATCACCTGCTGCATCAATAGTCGTTTTCTGACCTGCTGCTTTCGCTTCGTAAATCTTCCCGACCAATCCGATCTCATCGTCTTTTCCGACCGCAATCTGATTCGATCTTGCGATCTGGTCGTCGTTGATGTTTCCCATAAAGGCATAAAACGCATCCTGAACTTCCTGCGGAATCGCTTCGCCTTTGTTGTCGGGATTACTTACCCATTCATAAGCCATCTGAACGCTCGGGTCTGTGCTGCTCCCCGCCCCGTTCATAAACATCATATCCATCATGTAATTCAGTTCTTTTTCCGAATCACTGATCTGATACTGCTGTGTCAAATTGTTGTTTGTATTGCTGCCCGAAGTTGTGTTGCCGCTGTTTGTGTTATTGCCCGAACCGGCAGTATCGGCATACGGCGCCGCTCCCATATTGGGAATGGTCTCGCCGGCAGGATTCACTTTCACGCTGTTGCTTTCTGTGGTTTCACCCGCAGTATACCCTAAATTTACCGGATTGTCAATTGCGCTCGTACGGATCTCTTATGTCCGACATTTCATAATCCGAGCCTAAAAATCCCTTGTCTTTTGGTTCCTGTATTCCCTATCGTATAAAAAATTCAGCAGGGTAGATACCCTGCTGAATTTAGCATTAAATTCCAAGAAAAAAGCTTTAATTATTTGGCACAAAAACCAGCTTTTTCATCAGATCGCCATAAGTGTCTTTGGCATGGATAAAATACTCACCCGGTGCGATTTTCAAATTATATTCCTTCATGTATGTGTAGAGGTTCCACTCAATTAAATCCGGATCAAACATATAAATCGTTTCTTCACCTGCGAAACCCATGTCTCTCTTCAATCTCTCGGCATCAAATACGTCTTCGTCTTTCACAACGAAATTTGGAACTTCGACAACCTCGCCCGAAGATATAGTATAGTTGAATTTTGCTCCGTAATGAAGGTAAAATTCGATGCAGTCATCCGTTTTCCATTTTATAAAAGCGTGCGGATCACCCGTGTCTTCATATAAATAAGGAGTTTCATATAACAATTGCCATTGATCTTCGGCAATATCATAGAGATATACATACTGCATAGACCCCAGCCCGTTTTCACCGTCGAAATGACGTCTGTTAAAGGTTGCGATCTGCGTGCCTGCCTCATTCACGTCGGAATCGATAATAGAGCTCCATTCGATATCTTTAAAGTAGCTATTATCCATGATATCATGTTCTTGGCTTGTTTCAATATTGATGATGGTTTCTTGATCGACCAACACCCGCCGGTTATCAATCCATTTTACAGTTTTAATAAACTCATAAAGATAATCTTTAACGTAATGATCAAAATCGTTCAAGAAAAGATAGCTAATGTAATATGTCCAGTCGGAATTTAGATACCCAATGTTAGCCACTATTTCAATATATTGATTTTTCCCGTCGGGAGAGGGATGGACATTGAATGCTTCCACGAATTTAATAAATGCATCGTCCTCTAAATGCGGCTGTAAAATCGCCTTATATTCATCCAGCGAATAAGATGAACCCAATGGAACGCTCGGTTGGCTCAAATCGTCGGGTATGTCGTCTGCTTTGCTTGACACCGGGTTCGAAACGGCGGGAATGCTGCTTGCATCACTTGACTTCGGGTGATACTGACATCCCGAAATCAAGACAAACATACAGAGTAGTAATAGAATTGTGCGTTTTAATCCCATAAAATTTTGCCTCCTGTATTGATAACCTCTTCGGGGTCATAGAAATAATATGTAACATCATTGGTTCCTTTATATGATTTTCCGTTAGAAGCATATCCAAGAGGATCATGTGAATACTTTTCCACATCACTGCATGTAAATACCATTATATGCAGGTGAACGCCCATGTCGTTTTTTCCCTCTTTATTAACATGCCCGCCTGAATTTCCCATTATGCCAATCGGTTGACCGGAGTCCACATGATCTCCTTTTTTCACAGAATTACTATCCAAATGCATATATGCAGAGAAGAAAACTTTTCCGGTAATTTTATTTTCATGTCTAATAATAACTGTTAAACCGTTTCCACCTTTTCCACCAGCGTTACCATTATCGTGAACGTAAACCACATCACCGTCATATATTGAATATAAATTTAAATTTGTATTATTCTTATTGCCAATATCAAGCCCTATGTGTTTTCCGTCCTTACTGGAAACGTCCGCTCCGAATGCTCTTGTGGTATTGGGAAAGAGGTCCGTAGGTGTGTGGAAGTTCCCAAAATTATCGTTTCTCTCTTTTATTTCATCATAGTCATAATTATTTGTACCGACATTCCCAATTGCGATTCCCTGTGAACGCTTTATCTGATCATCTCGCATTGTTTGAGTTTCCAAATTATGAACGGTGGGATCATTTTTCGGGTTAGCGTTGTTTGAACTGCTACTCAAATTTTCCATGAATGACTTAAATGCTTCCATAACCTCCGCCGGAATTTTTCTTCCCCTGTTTTCCAAGTTCGTGATATATTGATATGCCATTTGGACACTCGGATCAGCGCTGTTTGCTGCTCCATTTAAAAACATCATATCTTCAATGTAATTATAATCCAGATCCCAATTTATATCCCCATACTTCGAAAAACCCATATCAGGTATATCTATATCCGTTACATCCGTTCTCGAGTTATCGTTTCCCGTGGTATCACCCGCAGTATACCCTAAATTTACCGGATTGTCAACGGCGCTGTTTTGCGAAAATTGCTCTTGCCGGGCGGCTTCAGTACTTAAATCATAACTTGAATTTTTTGTGTTGTCAACATTTTCTTGGTTAAAGCCGTCGACATTTTTCGACAATGTCGCATCCTGTAATCCGGCGTTGTACATGGCTTCGATGGAGTCCAAATAGCCTCCGGCGGCGGCATTGGCCCTCGTTTCTCTGTCTAAATCTATCCCATTCAACCCCGCGTTGTAAGCGTCAACAAGGTCGTCATGCCCCATTCCTTCTTCACCGAATTGCGGGCTTTTCACTGTAATGTCATCTATTGTTTTCGCCCCATTCGTTCCCGTTTTCGGATCGACTTTAACCTTGCTGCCGCTTGCTGAATTAGCAGTCGTTTTGGCTGCTGTGTTCGCAGTCGGAATGGCGCTTCTGTTCACGACGTCATCTTCCGACTCAATGATTGGCTGTGTTGCCGTGGAGGTTGCCGGCGCCTGTTCGTCCGGTACATCAACTTCCGGCGGATGATAGGTTTCGATTAGATTTACCGGTTGATAAACGTCATCCATACCCGGGATCTCCGGCGCGGTGTAATTCAACTCCCGCATTCTTTTTTCTCTCAATTCCTTCAGACGTTTTCTCAATAATTCAAAACTCATTTTATTCTCCCCATTCATTTTTATCCTTCATTTCCCGTTGCTTCCCGTCGGAAGTACTCCTGCCTATAGTATAATTTTTCCTATGCTTTTTCGCGACCCCATTCGGCATTCTTATAAATCAACTTTATTTCCCCGTTTTATCCGATTTTCAGAATGACTCTGTCAACTTTATGCAAATCCATAAGCCATCCGTTTGAGTCCTAAATCGATGGATATAAAAACAGAGGAGCCCTAAAAGCTCCTCTGAAATCACTGTAAATTCACTTATATCTTTGTCTGTTGTTTTACCGTGCTCGATCCGTCGACTATAAGATTTCCGCTGTATTCGACGGTCTTAATGCTGCAGTTTTTACCGATGATGACGTTTTTGCCGCGCACAATATCCGCCGTGGTATTTTCGAGTTCAATCTCATCGCCTTCAATCGTACCGGTCTCCAGCAGGTCATCTCTTCTGCGTCCGAGCCAGAATCCCGAACCGCCGCCCAATTTTACCGTGATTTTCCCGCCGCCGATGCTGCCGACACTGCATTTCCCGCCGAGATTGATTTCAACGGTTTCGGCATTCAACAGACCCGATACGCCGCAGCCACCGCTGAGGACAATGCGTTCCGCTTCCATATCAGTCGCCTTAATCGCACCGGATGCTTTGATGGTGTTTGCTTTAATCGCTTCTCCGATTTTAGCCGCGCCCGAACACGTGATGCTCCCCGCGTCGATATTCCCGGAACAATGAAATGACCCCGAACATTTGATATCGCCCGAACAGAGGATGTCGCCGTCCGCCTTGGCGGAACCCGAACAATGCAATTCCGTGCAGGAAATACTCCCGTTGATTTTTCCCGAACCGCTGATTTTAACATTGCCGTATTCACCGGCTGCAATCGTCCCGCTGCCCGAGATATGCATATCGTTTTTACTCATGATAACCATCCTTTCGTTGTCAGCTGTGTTGTATTCGGCGATTTTAATGATAAATCAGTAGTTTTTGCAATAACCTCGCAAATCTCCAGAATCCATGACTTTATATCCATTATTTATTTCCTCCTTAATTCCTGCGTAATGTCGATTTCTTTATCTCCGTTCTTGATTTTTATGACCGTGATCTGCTCGAAGTCATATCCGGTCTCCCCGAATTTTGTGCCGACAATGAGCAGCCGTTTCCCCCGCTGACCCTCGCTGAACTTTTCCGCGAGGTCTTTGAGTGAGGCCTCGTCTTTCGAACCGATGATTTCTTCCATTCGTGCGCAGATCAGCACTTTATCGAAAAATGTCTCCTGTCCTGTCGGAGCCGCTTTTTTAATAAACCACTCTTCGGGGATCAGCCCCATACGTTTCCAGCGGTAAAGCGCCCCGTAGGAAATGCCGTATTTGTCCAAAAGTTCTTTTTTTGAAATCAGTTCCCGTTCCACTCTACATCCTTCCTTCCCGGTTGGATTCGGTTAAATTAATTGTCATGTTTTCTCCTCTCCTTCCGCGATTCGTAACATTGTTACGGTCATAGTATATCGTAACATTGTTACGATGTCAATAGTTTTTTGAAAATATTTCAAAAATTTTATAAATTCAAAAAACCGGAGCTTTCGGTCGTTTTTCATACCGCTTGTAAGCTCCGGTTGTCTGCGTCAATATTTATAAACGATCGGGATAATTATTCTCTATCCCCGCCAGTTCTGATGATATTCACTGATATCGTGCCCGTCGATCGACAGCACACGATACAAATTGCCGTAATCGTCGTTCTCAGCGAGCATCCGATCAATTTCCTCTTTGTGACCGAGTTTTTTGGTGATATTCCAGACCGGAAGCACCGGAATTCGAAAATTGCTGTCCCATGCAGCTATACCGTCGGCGCCGGCGGCATACATTCGTTTCGCTGCATCGAGATAAATCGAGGGTCTTTCCCGTTCCCAGGGCAGCTCGGAATATACGCGAATATGGTACCGATCCGCAATCTCTTTGAATTTCGGAATATCCTTGCAGATATTTTCAACTTCGTTAAAATGCCGGCGGCGCAAAACGACCTGTGTCTTCAGCTTTTCAGACAGCTTTTCAAGATCGATCACGGACGGCTGATCCGTTTTCATACAACCCCCGAGATCCTCAAAATGAGTCATATTGGATTGAATGACGCTGTCGATCAGGCCTTCACGCGCCCAGGTCTCAACATCCAGCCCAAAATTCTTGCTGCCTTCAACGTCATAATAGACATGTACGCAGATTTTCGGTTTTTTTCTGTTCTCCCGTACCGCAAGTTCATCCAAAGAAACGCGGAGTTCGCGCATAAAACCGGTCATAAATGCGCACCATACGCCGTTCAACCGCTCGTCCGCGACCGGGAGTTCGCACGGATTGACCCCTGGATAACGCTGTTCAAATAATTGCTTAACGGGTTCTTCAAAGGCGACATGAATTCCGCGGGTGAACACGAGCGAAACGCCGTCGAACCCGGCTTTCACCCTGTCCGTCAGCCAATTCACTTGGTACTGCCGCACCGCCTCATAAGCATAAGACATCGCGCCGTCAATAACTTTCCCGCAGCGGTTCACTTGATTGAATTCGGGATGCTCATCGACAAACCGAATGGCTTTATGGTTGTTGAACGGCGTGCAAAAATTCGCAAGGTTCATGCGGTTTGCGGCATAAAGCTGAATACCGAATTTATGCGCGCAATTAACCATTTCACGACAAGCTGCATCCTTGTTTTCTGTTTCTTCTTCGCTTTCGTAACCTGTATACTGCAACGAGACGTCCTGGGATGCAAACCGTATGTCGCTGTCTGCCATGGCATTGATCATCAGCCCATATTCTTGAATGCTTTTAAAATTATAATCATGAAAAATACCGGGATCAACATAGGTATAGAGCCTTTTCGTCTCTTTCCCGATAAACATCTCTTTATGATCCGCGACTTCCTGCTCGCTCATCGGTTCGCAGCGCACCCAGACCAGTGCGGAACTGAACTCGTTGTGGTGTTCGATTGTCAGATTTTGTCCCGTCAAATCAGCACATTTCCAAAAAACCTCTTCGACATATTCGTAAGGACCCCACCCTTTTTCCGATGCTCTTGAATAAACCGGATAATGACAGCGGTCGGAATCCAGCTTGAAATAGGTTGTCGTCCGGTTCTCAATATGAAGAAGGCAGAGATAAATCCGGTGCCAGCCATGAAGACCGAGAGACAGCATCATAGCTCCGGCGTCGCTTCCCTTTCGCGCCAAAAGCATATTCCCTTTATAATCCCCAATTTCATAATCCACTGCCCGCCACCCCGACGGTGAAATTGTCCCGGAGATCACCCGTGACTTCAAATCGCAAAAAATGATGGGTTCCTTCATTTATGTTCCTCCGCAGCCGTTTTCTTTTTGCACAGTATAACATTTTTCGAAAAAGATGCAAACCCGTTTTGCAAAAAAATCGCTTTTTATCGTATATTTATTTGACATAAAAATTTTTTGTCGATATAATCTACACGAGGTGAAAGTTTAAAAATAAATTTTCAAGTCGGGGAATTTTCTTCTTCGAATTTTACCGAATCAAATCAAATTCCCAATAACTACGAAAGGGCAATCAATATCATGCCGATCGAATTAAAAAACCGACGCGAGGTCTTTTGGGATAAAACCCTCTGGGCCGAACACAAGGGCGTTGAAATTAAAACCCATCACCCGCAGTACCGCGGAACGGCTTTTACCTGCAATGCACCTTGGGAAGGTAATGTCTGCGGGTATTTTACGATTTTTAAAGACGGTGATTTATATCGCATGTACTACCGTGCATCCGATCTGCAACTCACGCGTAAAGAGACTGTCGGTATCGGGCGGTATTGCTACGCCGAAAGCCGTGACGGAAAGCACTTTACCCGCCCCGAACTGGGCATCTGCGAATTTGAAGGCAGCAAGAAAAACAATATTATCATTCAGGAAGGTTCTTTGGACAACATCTCCTTTTTCCTCGACGAGAACCCAAATTGCGATCCGGGTGAAAAATATAAAGCATTGACCGGAGAATTTGGCAAAGATTTAGTTTTGCTGACCTCGCCCGACGGCATTCATTTTACAAGAAAAGAACGCCTCGACATTGACGGTGCGTTCGACTCGCTCAATCTGGCTTTTTATGATAAAGAACGCGGCGAATATATGGCCTATTACCGCGACCTGCACGACTATACCGGCGAAAACAAATGGACCGGCATCCGCGATATCCGTAATTCCCGCTCCAAGGATTTTCTCCATTGGAAGCACCTCGGGCAACTCAACTACGGCAAAAACGCGCCCGATTTTCAAATGTACACCAACAACGTCCGCGCTTATGAACGCGCGCCGCACATGTACATCGGCCTGCCCACGCGTTATACCGAGCGCAATGTCGATCCCGAAAATTTAAAATATCTGCCAGACCGCGAACACCGCGAGGCCGTCATCAAACAGTGGGGACGCAGCGGCTATGCGATGACCGATACAATGATCATGACCTCCCGCGACGGTCTGCGCTTCCGCCGCCCGTCCGAGGCCTATGTCACACCCGGCCCGGAGCGCGAAAACAACTGGTATTACGGCGACTGTTATTTTGCCAACGCGATGCTGCAGACCGCCGGAGAGCGCCCGGGTGATGCGGATGAGCTCTCAATTTATGCCGGTGACCATTATCGCGTTGAAAACGTCGAACTGATGCGGTTCGGTGTGCGGCTCGACGGCTTCTTCTCACTTTCAGCGGGTTATCCGGGCGGGCAAATGACCACCAAACCCCTGACGTTCACGGGCGACCGTCTGACGGTCAATTTTGCCACCTCGGCAGCCGGATATGTGAAGATCACCCTTTGCAGTGAGGACGGAACACCCCTGCCCGGTTATGAAAGCCCCCGCCTGTTCGGCGACAGCGTCTGCCGTCCGGTGGATTTCGAAAAACCGCTCTCGGCGCTCTCCGGAAAATCCGTCCACCTGCGTTTTGATCTCTGTGACGCAGACCTCTACTCCATAAAATTTGAATAAGTTCCGTCATCTACATTAAAAAGCGGTCGTCAGACCGCTTTTTTGATTACAGGAAATATATTGTAATATAAGAATATTGGTGTTATAATAAAAACAACAGCATTGCCGCAATTTTGCTTCCAAAAAAGAATAAATGATTTAAGAAAGGGACTTTGTGTATGAACGACAATGACACTTCTTTAGCAACATCAAATGAAGCATCGCCGACAGATGAAATTTTAACCTGCAGAAAATGCCGCGCGGAATGGGAACCCGGGAGTGAGGTCTGTCCGTGGTGCGGTGCGGACAAATCCGGAACTCAAAAGCTGCCTTTTACGTTCAAATTTCCGAAAATTGAGCCCAAGGAATCCAAATGGAATCAAAAACGTGCTGTCCCGATCGGCAAAGCCATCCCGATTCTGCTTCTTTCCTGCGTTTTCGGCGCGGCATTATATTTCTTATTACCGGTTATATTGACGCTTTCCGCGTTTCTTTACTATGTAATACTTGTTCTGGTGATATATGCTGCTGCCAGTTTGGGCCTATCCTTCGGTATATCCGCAATCTTTAAACGCTTAATCAATGTTTGGGGGAAAGGTAACAGCACCTGGCTCACCGTAGTCACATCGCTGATTATTTTTGTTCCCTCCGCGTTGTACAATACAATCGTGTTTTGGGCCGCGGGCGGTGTTACGGGATTCATGTCTTTAATCATGGGGCTCGCTCTTCCGATTCTCGGCATTGTGGGTATTGCGATATTTAATGAACAGATCAAAAGCGGCAAGTTCTGTCCGTACTGTGATTCAAATGCATATTTGCGCAAGGATGTTTTAAAAATACATAGCTGCAACACGGAAGAACTGATCAGGCGAATCAGTGAAAATGAGCCGAAAAGCGCATTGTTCGATCTCAACACGCCTGAAATGAGCAAGTTTGCTTTCACATCGGTTGATTTATGCATTTGCAAAAAGCAGGGTTGCCGCCATGCATTGATTCAAATTTATCAACACATGATGCATATGACATACAATAAGCAAAACAACCAGTGGCAGGAAAACGATGAAAACCAACTGATCGCAGAGCATGAAATATCAGATTTCATATTCGATTCATGGGCTGCGGAATGGGATAAAAAGGACAAGTTGGCGTAAAATCCTATCATAATCTTGATTTTTCATATCCAGACATCATCACTTTTCATCGTCAATTATAAGAACCCCGCCTGTTTGGCGACAGTGTCTGCCGCCTGGTGACATTCAAAAACCCGCTCTTAACGCTCTCCGGCAAACCTATCTGCTTGCGTTTCGAGCTTTGTGACTCCGACCTCTATTCGATGAAACTCGAATAATAAATCTCAAAAAGGCGGTCAATATGGCCGCTTTTTTTGAAAGTTATAAGGAAATTTCTTGTAATTCTAACGTCATTGCGTTATAATTTAAATAATGGAGGTATATTAAAATGAAAAAATTTTGTATTGCATTTATATTGATCCTCTGTACGCTTTTATGCGCCTGTGGGAATATCGTCACAGGCAATTCGCCCGCGACAACCGCGAGCAGTTCCGAACCGACGAAGACCGAAAGCGATATCGCCATTGAGGAATACAAGACCATCGAGGATCTCGTTGGATATGCTGATGTCGTTTCCATCAGCAGAGTAACATATGATTTTAGCGAAATGGAAACGTCCTTTATAGATGAAGAAACTGAAACGGCGATAAACGAAGTCACTAACGACACGATAACATATGAAATCGTTTATACGGTCGACGGATTTAGGATTACCGGATATATCTCTGCACCCTCCGATTATCTTACGAACAATTATCCGATCTTGATTTACAACCGCGGAGGCAATGGCGATTACGGTGCAAATACAGCGGAAAGCATTGCAAGATACGCTTATTACTTCCAGTATATCGTAGTTGCGACGCAATACCGCGAAACGGGAATCGGAACCGGCAGAGATCGGTTCGGCGGTGAAGACGTCAACGATGTACTCTTTCTTGTAAATATGACGCAATCCATAGCGTTCGGGGATCAAGATAAGGTATATATGCTCGGTGTATCGCGCGGCGGTATGGAGACATGCCTTGCCATCCGCCAGGACACAAACTCCGTTATCAAAGCGGCGGTTTCCGTCTCGGGCGTCTATGATTTGGAAAGCCTCTATTCCTTCCGCACGGACATGCAGGATGTGCTGAAAAACCGTATCGGCGGCACTCCTTCTGAGGTTCCCGAAGAATACGAAAAACGCAGCGCAGTGACCTTCGCGGATCAAATCAATATTCCGATTCTGATCATTCACAGCACGCGCGATCAAAAAACTCCTTATTCAGATGCAAAAAATTTTGCGGAACTGCTTGAGCAATACGATAAAAGTTATGAATTCATCACCCGCAGGGACAATGCTCACGGCATTGAAAGCCCTGATGAAATCAATACCATCATCGAATGGTTCGAGAGCTTATAAAAGTTCCATATCCTATTAACATTTTATGATATGATAAATTAATATTTTAAATTTTTATCTTTGAAGGAAAGGTGGTCGGCATGAAAAAATTCAATCCACTAAAAAAGATTCATTTTATCAAAATCATCGCCTTGTGCATCTGCATGATATTATTAGTCACCGGCTGCCAAGGTGTCACCGAATCAATCCCGACATCTTCCCGCTGGGTCAGTTCGGAAGGCCCAACCATTACATCGCTTATGCCAAGTACGCAGACTTGGCCCTATGTCTCGAGCCAACCCGGCACAGAAGAGAGCAGTGCTCCTGCTTCTTCAAGCTTGACAACTTCACAGCTCGAACAGATTGAAAGAATTCGCATGGTCATACTTCAAGCGGGTGATTTCGGTCAGAATATATGTGCATTCGATAACGGTGTTCCTCTCGCGTCCGGTTTGTTTCCGGATCAAGCGGTGTGGATAAAAGACCGAGTCGGTACAAACGTTTATTTATATAATATTCAATATCCCTACACAGTTTTCCCCGCTTTTCCGTCGGCTTCTTTTCATTATTCCGTCTATTCCGACACGTTTCAGGATGAATATGCAACTGCCGGTTATGAGTGGGGATTCGGCGGCTGGATCGCCTTCACCGACGACGATTATCCTTTCAACTTCCCCATTACTCATCACGCCTATACCGCCGATGCCCAACCGGCCCGCCCTGATTGGAAAGAGGCCTTTATTCCGTTAATTGAAGAGAAAACCGGTTATGACGGAGGATATGATATCTCCGACACCCCGTTAATCATCACCGATGTATGGCGGTTCGACCTCGACGGTGACGGCATTGACGAGGAACTGGTTCGTGCCTGCAACGAAGTACAGATCCCCAAAACCGATCAGGAAGTAAAACCTGCAAGTAAAAACACAGGCATTTATAATATCATGATCCTCTTCAGCACGACGCTGGAAACGACCGTAATTTACAAAGAGAGTTACTTTATTAATAAATTTGTTAACGAGGAGTTTTATGCATTTGAATACGAAAACATTGAAAACCGCGGTTCCGGCACAACCGACACGTGCGTTTTACAATATGACAGCGAAGGCAATCTCATCCTTTGTCCTTATTATAAATACGGTGAGTATTGGATTATCCGTCCTCAAATCCCGATCGTCTGCGACGCGGACGGCGACGGAAAGCCGGAATTGATTGTTGTCAAACGCCCAAATGAATATTGGCGTGTCGCTGTGTATAAAGCGGGGCTTGACAGCGGCGAGCTGCTCTGGTGCGAAAATACCATGCACCCGTAAAAAAATATCTGCAAACCCTGTTTTTTATTTGTGAAAAAGGTGGAATTTTATTTATTCTTATGCTACAATAAAAAGCGTAAAACACTTATGAAGAAACAATTTCCTTTTTTTGGGGGAATTTTTTCTGTTGTGAACTCAGTCCTCAGAAACTATATAACTGGAGCGATAATATGAAGTTCAAAAAAATGATTGCCGCAGTGTTAGCTTTTATGTTAACGGCTGCATTTTTTAATGTGCCGGCGGCGGCAATCACATCCCCCTCCATTACTATGGGTGCAGTGGTGCGTTCCGACGGAGATCTGTATTACCCGGGTCTGACCGTCTCGGGCAGCGAAATCAGAACCGTCCTGATCAGTTTTTCCGCCGAGGTCACTTCCGGGGATAAAATCGTACTTCCGGACACACCGGCGGGCTTTACCGTCTCCGCGAGTTCATCGACCAACGACTACGCCAAGCGTATCAATGTGGACAGCAGTGTGACAAGCGACGCGATACAAAGTTATCTGCGTGCCGTCGGATATGAGCTGGGCGGTGAGACACAATCCGTGCAGATCGTCATTACCAATGATAATATCGAATATGATACATTTTATAATACCGATACGCAGCATTATTATCAATTTATCTCCGCCCCCTCCGACGGCGTTGCCTGGACAACAGCCTATGCCGCAGCAAAGGGTATGTCTTATTTGGGCAGATCGGGCTATCTCGCAACTGTCACAAGTGTGGATGAGGATGTCTTTTTAAATTCTCTTTCCGCCGGCCAGACCGGTTGGTTGGGCGGCACAGTCTTAGCAAACAGCGGATCAGTAACCGATAAAAACGGCTTAACGAGCGGCCCTCTGCTCTACTATTCGTCTTTCGATGTGAACAATGCGGTTTCCAGCGGTTGGTACTGGGCTTGCGGACCGGAAATCGGAACAGAATTTTACAGCGTGAAAAGCATCAATGACGTGAGCGGAGCAGATGACGAAGCAAAAGCCGCAGTTGCAGATGCACTGACGGATGATGCCAATCCTGACGCTTACTACAATTGGTCAAGAGGCAACGCCTATGAACCCAACAACACCGTTTCAGACACAGGCCGCGATGAAAATTGCCTGACGACGCTGTTTCTTTCCGAACGCATCGGAAAACATGATACGTCGTTTACCTGGAACGATATTGCGTACAATTTTATTGACCAAACCAATGATTATTCAGCTAAGGGCTATTTTGTCGAATACGGCGATTGGGAAACCGGAGATTCCGGCAGCGGAGACTCCACATTCGCATCTGCCGGCAGTACGCTTTCTGTTAAGCCTGTTTTGACGGCGGGCGATGTCACACGGACCACAGACACCACGGGAACTGTAAAATTCACCTCCAGCGAAGCGGGAGAATACTATTATGCGATTGTCGCTGCCGGTACAACCGCACCCACAATAGACACTTCCGCCACGGGAACGGCCTGCATTGCCGGTGAAAACACCATCACCAATCCGACCGGCCTGACAGCAGGTGCGAAGGATATCTATATCAAAGTGAAGAACGCGGCAAACACCGTCAGTGACGCATTGAAAATCGAAATTCCGGCTTGTTTGAAGCTCACCGATATAACATGGAAGAGCACGACCTCCTACACTTGCGGCCTTGAGCTTCCGTCTACGTCGAAAATGGTTACAATCTCGGTGAACAGCGGGTATTTTACCGTTCCTTCACTCGGCAGCGGTACGCTTACCTTCCTCGGCGGAACCAACGGATCGATTTACATCGACACCTTTACCTCCGCACAACAGTTTGCCGGCGCCGTCTTTTCCTTCACGGATAACACAGCGGCCCAAACATTGTTGAGCAATATCATCTATTCGACGGAAGGAGAGACACCCCAAACCATCACAACCTGGTCAAGTACCGTCTCACCCCAGGGCAACGACATTTACTTTGAAGGGCATTTTTACCGTTATGTCGCGGGCAGTATCGACTGGATCAGCGCTGTGCTTGCGGCGGGAAGCACAGTGGATCCGTATTTCGGAGGCCGCGGCTACATCGCAACCGCTACGAATCAGGCAGAAAATTCGATCCTGCTGAAGCTGACCGACACGGGCGGCACCACAGCAGACCACTGGTACGACGCTTGGATGGGCGGCCTTTGGCAGAGAAATACCGGCACCGTCTCCAGCCCGAGTATCACAAGAGGAACGGACGGGAACGAAATTTCCTACCAAAATCTCCTGAGCGCCACCGCCGCCCAACGCCAAAGCATGCTTTTGGATTATACAATTAAATACGGGAACGATATCAGTTTTATTAATACCACACCGGAAATAATAAAATATTATTGGCTCGATGGTCCGGAAGCCGGACAGGAGATTGCGTTCAACACAGACGACTTCTCGCCCTGGCATTCCGGCGAGCCCAACAACGGCGACTTTGTCTATATCGGATGGGAGGGCGCTTACTGGGACGATCTCAGTGCCTATTCCGGCGACAACACCGCCAACGGATTTGCAAAGGTGACCGGGTATATTGTCGAATTTTCCGGCTTTGACGGCGGTTCCACCGAGAGCGTCGTTCAAGAAGACACAAAGACCACCACCGCGGACACTACAGCTCCGACGCTTACGGCGGGTGCCGTCTCCCGCACCTCCGACACCACGGGAACCGTAAAATTCACCTCCGGCGAAGCGGGACAATACTATTACGCGATTGTCGCTGCCGGTACAACCGCACCCACAATCAATACCACAGGCACGGGAATCACCTGCAACACAGGTGAAAACACCATCACCAATCCGATCGGCCTTACGGCGGGTGCAAAGGACATCTATATCAAAGTGAAAGACGCAGCCGGCAATGTCAGCGCCATGCTGAAAATTTATATTGCAAACTTCAATACCGCACCGGTGTTTTCGGGAACTAATACCAAGCTGACAGTCGACGCAAATTCTTCCGAAAACGACATCGGAGCCCTGATCGGTGTCTCCGACAGCGACGTCGGACAGACGCTGACATGGTCGCAGAAGACCGCTCCGAGTCACGGAACTCTTGGTTTTTCCGGTGCAACCGCCACTTCCGACGGCACATCCGTTCAACCGGGCGGTTCTGTCACTTATACGCCTTCCGATAACTACGCGGGAACCGACAGCTTTACCATTCAGGTCAGCGACGGATATGCGACCGTCGAACGCACGATCACAGTGACCGTCGTCGACCGAATCGCACCGACCGCGACCATCAATCTGGGAACGCACCAATGGAGCAGCTTTATAAGCTCCGTCACATACGGAATATTCTTCAAAAATTCGGTTTCATTCACCATAACGGCAAACGATGAGGGCGGCAGCGGCATCATGACCGTTCAGTGTTTAAAATCAGCCCTTTCGCTTACCCTTGAACAATTACAGACAGTGACCTACTGGAATAACTACGTCTCCTCAGGTTACACCATAGACGCCATAAACGGATCAAAGTTCATCATCTACGCCAAAATAACCGACTATGCCGGCAATGTGACCTACATCAATTCCGACGGAATGGTATTCGACCTTCAGGCCCCTGCCATTTCCACAAGCTATGTCAAAGACGCAACCTCCATCGGCGTCACCGTGACTGACACCGGCTCCGGCGTTGGCACAGTCACTTACACAATCAACGGCGGCAGCACACAGACCGCTGTTCTCTCCGACGGAAAGTTCACGATCTCCCCGCTCGCAGACGGAAAATATGACGTCGTCATCACGGCCAAAGACACCGTCGGGAACGAGAGCTCTCAAACCGTCCATATAGTCTCGTTACATACGGTCACCTTCAAACTGTATGAGGGAGACACAGGTGCGCCTTTGAAAACCCAAACGGTGGAATACGGCAGTTCCGCCACCGCGCCCGCCGATCCCACCCGCACAGGATTCACGTTTAAGGGCTGGGACAAGGCGTTTGACAATGTCACGGCGGACATCACCGTCAACGCCACCTGGGACATCAGCGGCATCACCGTCACTCCCTACACCGAAACCTATGACGGTACGGCTCACGACGCCGTCACCGTAACGGGGACGCTCTCCGGGGATGTCATCACTTACAGCACGAACGGCTCCGATTATTTCGCAACGCTTCCGCAAATCACCGACACCGGCAGCTATCCCGTTTATGTCAAAGTTTCCAGAACCGGTTATACCGACTGGACAAGCACACTGAACACGGCGGTTATCACCCGCGCCTCCGGCAGCCTCAGCATCACCTCTGACCCCGGCAAAACCTATGACGGCACCACCGTTTCCAATCCGTCAATCAGCAAAACCGGCGACGGAATCGTTTCCTTCACTTATTATAATGATAATGAGAATGCACTTGGTTCACAGCTCTCCGGCGCACCGACAAACGCGGGAACCTATTGGGTAAAAGCTTCGCTTGCGCAGGGCACGAACTATACAGCTGCGGAAGCAACCTTCAAATTCTCAATCGCCCGTGCCTCCGGCAGCGTCAGCATCACCTCCAATCCCGGCAAGACCTATGACGGTACCGCCGTTTCCAATCCGTCAATCAGCAAAACCGGCGACGGAATCGTTTCCTTTACTTATTATAATGATAATGAGAATGCACTTGGTTCACAGCTCTCCGGCGCACCGACAAACGCGGGGACCTATTGGGTAAAAGCTTCGCTTGCGCAAGGCACGAACTATACGGCCGCAGAGGTAACCTTCAAATTCTCAATCGATTGCGCTGAAATCGTGGGCATCGTATCCATTCCCAACGCAATTCTAACCGGTGACACCGTTTCGGCAGACGTCACAGGCGCTTTGCCGGCAGCTGTAACTTACAGCTATCAGTGGAGCCTCGACGCAACGCCGATTGAAGGCGCCGTATCCGCAAGCTATACAGTCAGGTCCGCCGATTACGGCAAGTCCCTTTCCGTCACTTTGAACGCAACCGGAAATTTCTGCGGCAGCATCACAAGCGACGGTGCAGTCATCGGAGAAAATATCCGTCCGACCGCAGAAATTACACAAGGTATCAACCATTGGAACAGCTTCCTCAACACCGTCACTTTGGGATTGTTCTTTAATGATACGGTCATGATTTCCGTAAAGGCAAGCGATCAGGGCGGCAGCGGAATCAAGAGCGTGGCGTATTATATATCGTCCGTTCAACTCACCGAGCAGGAAGTGCGGACCTTGTCCGGCTGGAGCGAATACACCTCCGTTATCTCCTTGACCCCGACAGATGCAAGCCAAGTCATCGTCTATGTCAAAGTCACCGATAACGCCGGAAACGTCACCGTCGTCAGCTCGGACAAAATGGAATTCGACCTGCAGTCTCCCTTGATTTTCGCCGATTACACAAAGAACGCGTCCTCCATAGAAGCGACTGTCATTGACGGCGGTTCCGGTGTCGATACGGTCACCTACACGATAAACGGCGGCAACGCACAAAATGCGATCCTGTCCAACGGAAAATTCATAATCTCCCCCCTCGCCGACGGGAAATATGACGTAGTTATCACGGCAAAAGACCTGCTCGGAAACGAGAGCACAAAGACCATCCATGTGGCGTCTGTGTACACCGTTACGTTCAAACTGGATTCAGCTGGCACCGTTTTGCTCAAAGAAACGATCGAATACGGCAGCACCGCCCCCGCCCCCGCCCTTCCCACCCGCGAAGGATATACTTTTAAAGGATGGGATAAATCGCTCGATAAAATCACGGGGAACATCATCTTCTGTGCCACGTGGGAAGTCGCCGCTCCTCAAAGCGGCACAATCGGAATAAGCGGGAATTCCGGTACGGGTTCCGATGTAACCGCACCGAGTATGGGCAGTTCCTTCCCGCTTTACCCGTTGATGGTTCTCGGTTTCTGCTCTCTATTGGCAGGCGCTGTCATCATCAGGAAAAAGCGTATCGATATTTCCGAAGAATAAAATTTCTATCACATCTCAATTAAAATGCCGGCTTCTCGGGCCGGCATTTTTGATTTTAATTCCGCATTTATCGGCAGTATGCTCCGCCTCTTACCTTTTTCAAATAATCCCGTATGCCATCCTCATCTTTTTGGTTATATGTATAGTTCATATATTGCCCCACCTCCAAAGCCGCTTCGTGAAACAGATCGCAGGCGGCGTCAACCGCTGCCCATAATTCGTTATAATCGACGCCGGAATAGGTCTTCTTATATTGTTGGTACCGTTCGGGCGTCAATAGGTTTTTATAATACTTTCCATGCTTGCCGCACGATACCGTAAATTCGTGCTCGGTGCCGATCAGCCAATGCAGCATATCCTCCAACTCCGAGCGCACGATCTCGTTGTACATCCACATCACATAGGGCAGTTCGTCCCGGACAATACCCTTTGCCACATTGTTCAGACACCACCAGAAGTTATTACAGCAGGAAAGGTAAAACAATTCCGAAGGTCTCTTGACATGCCAGATTTGATCATTCGGCGGCGGAAGAACCGGAACCAACCCCTTTCCTCCGTCTTTATCGAGCAAAACCATCGCGGGTTCGCCGTCATCGATATACGGCTTAAACTCAAAGCTCAAATCAATTCGATTTCCGTCGGAAAACAATACCAAGTAAGTGAAATGACCGTCCCCCTCCGAATAACGCATTGCCTCAGGCATCTGCATCATCAAAGGCTTACCGAACTTCCCCTCAATCCACGCCGGATTGTTGTAAAAAGGTTCAATATCCGAGACAAAATAGGTGATATCGTAATCCTGATAACAATCTTTCGGCGCATTCGGATTTGCCCGGGAGCCGGACAGCAAAACCGCCCGAATCCTGTCATCCAAGTTCGCGACGTTTAAAATTAAATCGAATATTTCCCGTTCACTTCGCATAACCCTTTTCCCTCCGAATTTATAATACAAAAGAATGCTCCGTCAGGAGCATTCTTTCAAAGCGTCAAGCGAAAACTTGACGCTCTTAACGGTTATTCCAATAATCGCGGTTTTGTTTCTCGCCCCACTTTACGGATTTTTTATATTTGCGCCGGTTATACATGCTCAGCGAGAGGTTCTTGACATCTCGGAAAAGCTGTTTACCGAAAAACAACAGCAGCACCGCTACCGCCGCCAGAATTGATGCCCGTTCAGCCCAAGTCCCGATGATTAAAATAAGCAAAAAATACGCCGCGTCGGCATAAGCCAGCCATTTGATCTTGATCGGCAGGATAAAAAACAGCAGAATCTGATAATTCGGGTAAAATATCGCAAACGCGAAGAACAACGACATGTTCAGATACAAATTGTCATTGTATCCCGTGATAAAGCCCGCCGCGATTAAAAACAGAATGCAGAAGTAATAATACAGATTGAACTTGGCAGCACCCCATTCGTTTTCAAGCGAATTGCCGATCATCCAATAGAAATACAACACGAAAAAGATGAAAAGAATACCGGCACTCGGCGGAACAAAAACAAAGGTTAAAACCCGCCAAACCTGCCCCTGCAAAATCAATGTTCGGTTAAATTCAATCAACTGTGACAGAGTGGTACCGTATCTCGCGCTCATCAGCAAATCGATCAAAAACACCAAAAACTGCCCCGCTGCAATGTAAAGCATCAGATTTTTGATCGCTATTTTTCTAAATTTATATGCCAGCTTATCCAAAAATGTCATTTCTAATTCCTCAATGCCTGTAATACCGCGGGGATCCGTCCGCCGCGCTGAATCATTTTTTCGGGTGACCAGGTGCTGATCTCCATCACCGGCGCGCTGCCGAGCAGTCCGCCGAAACTGACCTCATCCCCGACCTTTTTCCCGATGGCCGGAATCACACGCACCGCCGTGGTCTTGGAATTGACGACCCCGATGCTGGCCTCATCGGCTATTAGCGCCGAGATCACCGCCTTGCTCGTATCGCCCGGCACTGCAATCATATCGAGACCCACCGAACAGACCGCCGTCATGGCCTCCAACTTTTCAATCCGCAGACTGCCGCGCCTTGCCGCCGCGATCATACCCGCATCTTCACTGACCGGAATAAACGCGCCTGACAACCCGCCGACGTGCGAACTGGCCATGATGCCGCCTTTTTTGACCGCGTCGTTCAGCAGTGCCAACGCCGCCGTCGTACCGCAGCAGCCGGCGCTCTCCAGGCCTATTATTTCCAAAATCTCTGCCACCGAATCACCCACGGCAGGTGTCGGTGCCAATGAGAGATCAATAATGCCGAATTCGACGCCGAGTCGGTCCGCCGCCAGTTCGGCCACAAGCTGACCCATGCGGGTAATCTTGAAAGCCGTTTTCTTGATGATATTCGCCGCCTGCGACAGATCGCAGTCGCCCGCTTCGCGCAGAGCCGCCGCCACAACACCCGGCCCCGAGACGCCCACGTTGATGGCGCACTCCGGTTCTCCGGTGCCGTGAAATGCGCCGGCCATAAAGGGATTATCTTCAACCGCATTGGCGAACACGACGAGTTTTGCGCAGCCGATGCAGTCACGGTCTTTGGTCGCTTCAGCGGTTTTCTTGACGATTTCGCCCATCATCGCCACCGCATCCATGTTGATACCTGCCCGTGTCGAAGCCACGTTGATGCTGGAACAGAGTTTTTTGGTTTCGGAAAGCACCTGCGGAATCGCCTCAATCAACGGCAGATCGCCGCCGGAAAAACCCTTCTGCACCAACGCCGAAAAGCCGCCCAGAAAGTCCACATCGGTGGCTTCTGCGGCTTTGTCGAGTGTAAGCGCCAGTTCAAAAGGATCAGCGGTCGCACACAGCATTGCGGCAGGCGTGACCGAAATACGTTTGTTGATGATTGGAATGCCGTATTCAGCGCTGATACCCGCGCAGATCTCTTTCAGCCGTCCCGCTTTTTTTGTGATTTTATCGTAGACCGCCGCACAGGTGGCTTTGCTGTCGCCGCGGATGCAGTCCAGCAGCGAAATCCCCATCGTGACGGTGCGGATGTCGAGATTTTGATCTTTAATCATCCCCACGGTCTCAAGGATGTCGTGTATATCGCGTTTGTTCATCGTATAATCCGTCCTTTGGCTGTCGGAAAACTTGTTTTAAATATGGTGCATTGTGTCGAAGACCTCTTCCGAAATCACATAGATCACAAGCCCCATCCGTTCGCCCTCGGCCTTGAGTGCCGCGGCAAAATCCGCAAGTTTAATTTTTGATTTGGCCATATCCACCAACATCAGCATCGCAAACATGTCGTCCATGATTGTCTGGTTCACGTCGGTGACGTTTATGCTGTTTGCGGCGCATTGTGCGGAAATTTTGGCCAATATTCCAACCGTATCTTTTCCCAAAACGGTAATAACTGCCTTCATAATGATACCCGCCTTTTCAGTAAAAAGTTAAAAAAACATTTTCAAACTTTCGATCCCTTTCGGGTTGATGAAGGAATTATACCATATTTTTTATACGATTAAAAGTATAATTGCCGTTTACCTTGAGAAAATAAGAACACATCCTATTTTAGGAGGGTTTTTTATGGTCATTGATAGAATCGCTTTGATAATCATGATAATCGGAGGGCTGAACTGGGGCAGTGTCGGATTGTTCAACACCGATCTGGTCGCGCTCACCTTCGGCAGCGGCAGTGTTGTCGCCCGAATCATCTATTCACTAGTCGGCATTGCGGCACTTTGGTGTATCTCTCTGTTGTTCAGGGAACGCAGCGCCGTCACCGAGGGACGCATGGAAGCGCAGGCCCGCAGCACCAAGGATTAAAAAATTTCACCGGTTAAAATTCGGATGCGATCTTTTCCTTTTATAAAAAGAGGGAAAATTGCGGCGGCGTAAATTCTGCGCCGCCGTTGATTTTGCCGTAATGAACCCGCCGTCCCTGTAGGGAAAAGTCTTGACTTTTCCGAGCGGGCGAACCTCCTTCGCCCGCGAAACCGTTGTTTTGTGTTTTCGGTCATATTACATAATATGAATTGACATCTGCTAATATCTCTGTTATGATTGAGACATTCCAATTTATGGAATTCATTTTCAAGAAGAAAGGTGGATTATGATGAAAAAAGTATTGATTGCCCTCCTTATGTTTTGTTTACTCCTGCCCGGCTGTATGAGCAACGGGCAACCCGCCGAATCGGAGTCTTCTGCCCTCTCAATCGATCCAACCGAATCTGAAGCGCAGACCGACGAAACGACCGCACAAATCGCAGACATTACTGATGTCATCCAACGTTATTTTAAAGCTCTGGAAAATGATGACACCCAAGCGCTAGCGGAATTAACAAATTACCGAATTGCTCTCTTCGGTTATGAAAAAGGAGAAGACGGTGGTTGGACTTGCCCGATCAAATCCTACGGAAATGCGATTGCTTATAATTTGAAAATCGAATACAGCGCCAGCCATGAAGCCACGGGGTGGTACTCTGCCTCTGAGAGTTACAATGTGACGTATGAAATCGACAAGGATAATCGCGAATATCAAAATTATCTCAAAAACGATCCTGCGCTTTTTGATATGTATTTCACCCAAGAGACCGATGATATTTACAATCTCCTTGATAACGGTCGATATGCCACATGGAAACATATCGGCGTTATGAAAGACGAAACCACGGGCAACTGGGTGATCTCGGGATTCGGCACCGGGGGTTGAGTTAAACAAGATCGAATCCGTCTTTGCGAGGAGGTACGACGAAGCAATCCAGAGAACAAGTGTCTGGATACCGCACAATCCAATTGCCCCCAGTGTCTGGATTGCCGCGGGGCATAAAGCCCCTCGCAATGACGACAAATATAAACAAAAGCGGCGGCGCTTTCGCGCCGCCGCCCTTAATTCTGATTTTCGTTTGCCGATTTTTACACTGTCACTGTACACTTTTAACTGTGAACCGTGCACTTAGCAATTGCGGGATGATGATCAATACATATCCATGCCCGGATTGCCCATCGGCGCCGGCGGAGGAGTTGGTTCTTTCTTATCGGCGACCAGCGATTCGGTCGTGAGAATCATGGATGCGACCGACGCGGCATTCTGCAATGCGGAACGGGTGACCTTGGTCGGGTCGACGATACCGGATTCGATCATATCGCAGTAGGTCTCTTTGTAGGCATCGAAGCCGTAACCGGCTTTGCGGCTGCTCTTGATCTTATTGATGATGACCGAACCCTCGAGACCGGCGTTTGCAGCGATCTGGCGAATCGGTTCTTCAAGCGCTTTGAGAATAATCTTAACGCCTGTCTTTTCGTCACCGTCGACCTGTGCGATCAACTTATCGACAGCAGATGCAGCGTTCAGCAGTGCGACGCCGCCGCCCGCGACGATACCCTCTTCAACGGCCGCTTTGGTTGCGGAGAGTGCATCTTCCATGCGCAGTTTCTTTTCTTTCATTTCGACTTCGGTAGCCGCGCCGACCTTGATGACGGCGACGCCGCCGGAGAGTTTGGCAAGGCGTTCCTGCAGCTTCTCGCGGTCGAAATCAGAAGTGGTGGTCTCTATCTGAGTCTTGATCTGGTCGATGCGGGCTTTGATCTCGTTGGTGTCGCCCATACCGTCGACAATGATGGTGTTCTCTTTGCCGGACTTGACCTGACGCGCTCTTCCGAGCATCTGAATGGTGGCCTCTTTGAGTTCCATGCCCAGTTCTTCGGAAATCACCTGACCACCGGTCAGGGTCGCGATGTCACGGAGCATTTCCTTGCGGCGGTCGCCGAAGCCCGGTGCTTTGATGGCGACGCAGGTGAAGGTACCGCGCAGTTTATTGACGAGGATGGTGGCAAGGGCTTCGCCCTCGACGTCCTCGGCGATAATGACCAATTTCTTGCCGGCCTGAACGATTTGCTCGAGCAACGGCAGAACGTCCTGAATATTGCTGATCTTGCGATCGGTAATGAGAATGTAGGGATCGTCAATGACGGCTTCCATCTTCTCGGAATCGGTTGCCATGTACGGAGAGATATAACCGCGATCAAACTGCATACCGTCGACGACGTCGCACAGGGTCTCTGCGGTTTTGGATTCTTCGATGGTGATAACGCCGTTGGCGCTGACCTTGCTCATGGCCTCTGCGATCATGTTTCCGATAAATTCGTCGCCGGAAGAGACGGTCGCGACACGTGCGATGTCCTGGCTGCCGCTGACGGTGCGGGAATTCTTTTTGATTTCATCAACTGCCACATCGACTGCTTTTGCAAGCCCCTTTTTGATGACCATCGGGTTCGCGCCTGCGGCCACGTTCTTCATACCTTCGCGCACGATGGCTTGTGCCAGCAGGGTCGCGGTGGTTGTGCCGTCGCCGGCCGCGTCGTTGGTCTTGGTGGCGACTTCGCGGATCAGCTGGGCGCCCATATTCTCAAAAGCGTCCTCGAGTTCAATCTCCTTGGCGATCGTAACGCCGTCATTGGTGATTAAAGGTGCACCGAATTTCTTGTCCAGAACGACGTTTCTGCCCTTGGGGCCGAGTGTGATTTTGACGGTGTTCGACAGGTGGTCAACGCCCGCCTGCAGGGACTTTCTGGCGTCCTCGCCATATAAAATAATTTTTGCCATGGTTGTTCAATCCTTTCCCGATTACTCTACGATTGCCAGGATATCGGACTGGCGCACGACGTTGTACTCCACGCCGTCCATTTTGACTTCGGTACCGCTGTACTTGCTGGTGATGACTTTGTCGCCGACTTTAACATACATCGTGACTTCGTTGCCGTCGACATTGCCGCCCGGACCGACCGCTATAACCTCGGCGATCTGGGGCTTTTCCTTTGCGGAGCCGGCCAGAATAATGCCGCTCTTTGTGGTTTCTTCCGCTTCGACCAGTTTTAAAACAACTCTGTCAGCTAACGGTTTGATCTTCATGTTCTTTTCCTCCTGTGAAGAAATTTTACATAAAATTAGCACTTCATTCGTTCGAGTGCTAAACACATTCTATACCCCCTTCCCCGCTTTGTCAAGGGGGTGCTCCAACATTTTCCGTGATTTTTTTGTGATGAAATCGGCAAGTTTCAGTGGATGAGATTGACATTATTGAAAATTGATATTATAATGTAGCCGTCATTAAAAACCGTTTCGGGGAGGCCGATTTGTGAAAAAGTTCTTTGCTTCTGTATTATCACTTATACTTGTATGCGGGTTGATTTCAGGCTGTTCACAGAACGGTCCTTCCGGAGGTCTGGTTGCACCATCCAGTGCCGACGGCTTGACCCACGATTATGTCACCGTTCTGTCTACACGCGGAGACATCAAAAAAGTCCTAAAAAGCACTTCCCCTTCCACTTTCCGTTCAACCGATGCCGCAACCGCCTACTTCACCGTATCGGGGACCATTGCAACGGTTAACGTCGTCTGGGGAACAACCGTCAAAGCCGGAGATATTATTGCGACCCTCGTCGAGGCTGCGGACTACAAAGTAGAAGTTGCAAAAGCCAAGCAAGCGCTTGATATTGCCGAAATAAACCTCAATCAAGCCAAAACGAACGCCGAAGGCGGCGGTGAAGTTGCGCTTGCGCAATTAAAATGGCAGCAGGCACAAAACGAATTTGAAGCCTCCGGCAGCGACAACGAACAACTTCGCCTGAACACGGAAATCCTCAAAGCCACATACGAAAATCTTGCTTCCACAGCAAAGAATACATACAGTGATCTCCAGCTGAACTATGATACCCTCAAAATTCAATATGACCAGGCACAGGCAAAATATGAAGCGTGTTTTCTCAAAGCACCGATCAGCGGCGAAATCACCTGGATCGGTCAGCGAATATCCGAAGGCTACACTGTAAGTGCCTTTAGCCAGGTCGCCACCATTGAAAATGACAGCGGTTTTGCACATGTCTATTATGGATCTTCCACCGACTCTCAATACCTCTCAGTCGGAGATGTCGTCACTGTGATCACAACAAAAACCGGCGTACAATATCAGGGACGCATTCTTTACGCGCCCGGTTCAATACCCGGCGACATTAATTATAATTTGGGCGGTAACGCCGAATCTCCCGTATATTTTATCAGATTGATCGGTTTCGACTATTCTCAAGCGAGCAACGGAAACTCCGGCGGTGATCTCAATATCGTTTTACAAGATCACAAAGACACGGTTCTGGTTGACACTTATTTACTCAAATCCTACACGGATGACGACGGAAACACCGCTTATTACGTCAATATTCTTTACAAAGACGTTCCGATTCGAAAAAACATTATAATCGGCATTAAGAATGGCGATTACACCGAAGTGCTCTCCGGATTGGAAGAAAATATGGATGTCGTTTATACCCCGTCGTAAACACCTCTTTGGATATGCAGAAATATAAAAAGCGCCGGAATACCGGCGCTTTTTTGATAGAATGAACTCAATACACCGTCAGCGAACCGAACGCGCTGTCGGCGTTGATAAATACGGTCGGCGCACTTGCCAATCCGCTGTCGGTGTGTTGATTTTTGGCACCGCCAAACACATTGTCACCGCTCATTTTGACGTTGACATTGTTCGGAAGAAAAATCTTTGCGCTGCCGAACGCAGTATTGACGCTGATGGTCGCATCACTTTCAATGATGGCATTGCGCAAGTCGAGTTCAAAACTGCCGAATACCGCGGAATAACTGCCGCCGGTGAATTTTTTTCCGTCAAAGGAACTCTTGCGCTCGCTGAAAATTGCCGAATCGTCATTGTCATAATCCCGGTCGATTTTCACACAAAACCGATGCCTGTGTATGGTTTTTACCAGTACCATCAGGCCAATGATAACGATGATAACCGGCAAAATCAATTTTCCGAGTATATCTTCCGCCACATAACCAGATTTCCATAAAAACAACATGATACCGGCCGCAAGCCCGAACAAAGCGCCGCTGCGAATGCCGTCGGTAATCAGCCAAATCAGACAGGGGATGATGATGAAAAATGCCCACCAGCCGCCCGCTGCCGCCGGGAGTACGCCAACCACAGTCAGCGCGTAAGCGATGCCGCACAAAATCAACGCCACGCCCCACAGAACCCGTTTCAATTTACCTCTCATTTTCTTCAAACTCCTTTATGTAATGTTTTTCAATACTTTTTAATTGAAGAAACCTCTTCATATAAGAGCTTATAACTTTCATAACGGCTTTTTGCAATCTCTTCGCTTTCGACGGCTTCACGCACTGCGCATCCCGGTTCGTTGATATGCCTGCAGTCGGCAAACCGGCAGCGGTCTTTTTGGGAGGAAAACTCCAAAAAGCAATCCGCCAACGCTTCGGGGCTGATATCCGGTGTCAGTGTCTCGAGATTCATTGCCGAAAATCCGGGGGTATCGCAGATGAAAACACCCGATTCAATCTCAAAAAGTTCCGCCTCGCGAGTGGTGTGCTTGCCGCGGTTGAGCGCCTTGCTGATCTCACCGGTCTTGCGGGTCATTCCCGCAAACGAATTGAGGAGCGTGGTTTTTCCGACGCCGGAGTTGCCCGAGAGCAGATTGACGCCCGGAACCAACAGCTTTTTCAATTCTTTCGCCTGGTCGGCGTCTTTCCCGCACAGCGCCACACAGGGATATCCGGCATCCGTGTAAAGTTTAACATAACGTTCCGCCGACGCGAGGTCGTCCTTGGTGATCACGACCGCGCAGTCTATCTTCTTTGCCACGGCAATCGCCAGCATTTTATCCAGCAATCCGACGTTGAAATTCGGTTCCTTAATCGAGGCTACTGCCAACATCCTGTCTACATTGGCCACAAACGGCCGCAGCATCAGATTTTTGCGCGGCAGCACTTTCGCCAATACCGGTGCTGCTCCTTCTTCATCGATCAGCACGCGATCCCCTGCGGTCGGCGCAAAATTGTCCTTTCGAAAAATCCCGCGCGCCCTGCAATCCACGATCTTATCGCCGCAAAGCACGCTGTAAAGCCCACCGATGCATTTGAGCACGAGCCCTTCGGTCATTGGTTTTCCTCCGAGTTGGTTGATAGATAACCGGGGGATAAATCCACCGCATAATCCACGCCGTATATCTGATAGTCAAGCATATCGAAATCCACCAAGATCTCACGTAATAATTGACCGTTGGCATTGACTTTAAAAAGCTGCGTGCCGTCGGCGATCTCGACCGTGAATACGACGGTCGTGCTGCCGGGAGAAATTACAATGGAGGCAATCGGCGGTTCATCGGTTTTATAATAGACCTCAACCAGATAGGCAAAACTGCGTTGCGGCAGATTGGTCAGCATGACGTCCATCGTCTGAGTTTCGTCGAAATAATACGAACCGTCCGAAACGACGATATCAACAACGGTTCCGAGGGCCACATATTCGCCTGTGTTGGGCGTCGTCTCCATAACAAGGTCTTTTTCCATTGCGCTGGCCGCATAGGTCACCGTACCCACCTGAAGACCCTTTTCAATCAAAATCCGTTTGGCCTCATTAAGCGTGAGGTTTTTGATTGATTCCGGAATTAAGACCGCTTTGCTCTCGGTGTTAATCGCGACATAAACTGTGACGGTCGTACCGAGCTGCACCTCTGTGCCCACTGCAGGATCGGTCGAAAGCACATAGCCGGGTGCAGTCTCGGTCGAAAATTTTTCAACCACTTTCGGGAACAGGCCGAGTGCTTCAAGAGAACTGATGACTGCCGTCTTCTCACGTCCCGAGAAATCGGAGATCGTGACCAAATTCGGTCCCTTGCTGACCTTGACGGTGATCGTGCTACCCTCGATCACCTTTTTCGGCGGTGTCGGGGTCTGCTCATAAATAACGTCTTTGGCATACTGATCGTTATATTGCGAGGAATCATCATATTCGATGTTGAATTTGGCATAATTCTCATTGGAAATGATGTCATAATAATTCTGACCCACAAAATTCGGGAGGTCGACCTCAGCGCCCGCCGGCGTCAACAGAGTTGTCTTCAGCAATACCGCGCTGAACACAAACAATCCGGTTCCCAGCATGACCGAAAGCGTGATGCCGAATAAAATTCCGAGCCAGCGGCTTTTGATGCGCCGGAGCTTTCCTTCTTTGACGGGCTTCGCTGCTTTGACAGGTTTTTGCACCGGTGCCGATGCGGGTTTCTGAATAGCCGGGGTATATTTATAAGCAAAGACAATCCCGGGATTGTGCTTGAATTTCTCCAACGCCGCCAGCATCTCAGCTGCCGATTGATAGCGTTCGGCAGGATTTTTGCGCATTGCCTTGGCGATGATCTCTTCCAACCCCACCGGGATATCCGGATTGAGCTTGCGCGGTGCAATCATAGCGGCATTCATCTGCATCACGGCCACCTGAGCCGGATTCTCAGAGTCAAACGGCAGCCGGCCGGTCAGCATCTCATACAGCAATATGCCCACCGCATACAAATCCGCGCGGGCATCGACTTTGTCTCCTCTGGCCTGTTCGGGACTCATGTAGTGTACCGAGCCGATCGTGCGTCCGGCGTCGGCGGCGTTCTGGCGCATAAACTGCGCGATGCCGAAGTCGGTCACCTTAATCGTGCCGCTCGAGGTCAGCAATATGTTCTGGGGTTTGATATCACGATGCACAATGCCGTTTTCATGGGCATGCACCAATGCGGACAAAATCTGCGAGACAAATAATATACTGTCCTTCCAGGATAAAATTTTCTGTAACTCGATAAATTCCTTCAATGTGATACCTTCGACCAGTTCCATGACGATATACTGCAGCCGGTCGCCGAGACAGACGTCATAAACCTTGACGATATTGGGATGCGAAAGCACCGAAATCGCCTTGGATTCGGTCTTAAACCGGCGGCGGAATTCGTCGTTGGCCAGATATTCCTCTTTAAGCAGCTTTACCGCCACTTTGCGGTTCTGCTCGAGGTCAAAAGCGGAATAAACCACTGCCATCCCGCCAATCCCGATAATCTCGCGCAGTTCGTATCTGCCGTCCAGCTTCTTGCCGAGATATCTCTCAAACTGTCCCAAGTATTATGCCTCCGATCTCATGATAACCGCCGTGATGTTGTCGCCGCCGCCGTGTGCGTTCGCGCACTCGATCAGCCGCTCACAGATATTCTCAAAACGGTACTTCAGCATTATTGACGCGATCTCTTCATCTGTGACAAATCCGCTGAGTCCGTCCGTACATAATAAAATCGTATCTCCCGGCCGGAGCGTGACAAACCGGTAATCTTCCTCGATTTTCTCGCTGATGCCGATTGCGCGGGTGATAATATTTCGCTCGGGGTGTGTGCGTGCCTGTTCTTTCGTGATATACCCGAGCTCCACCATGTCTTGTACCAGGGAGTGATCTCGCGTCAGCTGGTTCAAAACGCCGCTGCGAAATGAATAAATGCGGCTGTCACCGACCGCTGAGATGTGCAGTACCCGTTTGTTCATCGCCGCCATCACCAGTGTCGTACCCATGCCGTCGTAGGCCGAATCGCGGTGTGCCGCCTTCCAAACTACGGTGTTGGCTTTTTTCAGCGCCATGTTCATTGCCCTGCGCAAATCGGTATCGCCCGCGTTCTTTTTATGCTGCCTTGTCAGTTCGTTCATCACCGTTTCGGCGGCCAGACGGCTGGCACGTTCGCCTCCGGCGGCACCACCCATGCCGTCGCAGACCACGGCCCAGCCAAACTCGTCACCGAGTACGGAAAAATCAAAACAGTCCTCGTTTTGAGAACGCTCACGGCCGACGTCGGTTTTTCCCACGATCTGCATGCGGGTCATTGCTCCCTTTTCAGCTTATTAACACTGCTCATTCCTGCGCAGCTGTCCGCAGGAGGCATCGAGGTCGGCGCCCATCGTCCGACGGATTGTGACGCTGGCACCGCATTCTTCCAGAGTTTTATAAAACTTCTGCACTGTCTGTGCCGAAGGCGGGAAAAATCCGGTTCCCTTAACCGGATTGCAGGCAATCAGATTGATGTGGCACAGCTTCCCGCGTAAAAGCGCCGCAAGTTCCCGTGCGTTCTCAACCGAATCATTGACGCCTCGGATCAAAGCGTATTCAAAAACCACCCGCCGCCCGGTCATTCGAGTATAATAATCCACTGCCGAAAGCAGCTGCGCAATTTGATACTTTTTATTAATCGGCATCAATTTGTCACGGATGGCGTCGTTCGGCGCGTGCAGCGAAATCGAGAGTGTCAGGCCGAATTTGTGTTCGGCAAGTTCACGGATTTTGTCCGCAAGGCCGCAAGTCGATAATGAAACATGGCGTAAACTGAGTTGATAACCATCGGGCGCGGAGAGGTTCTTTAAAAAAATGACGACATTTTCAAAATTGTCGAGCGGTTCGCCAATACCCATCAGCACGATGTTGTCTACTCTGCCGCCGCATTCTTTTCCCGCTTCGGTGACCTGTCCCAGCATTTCGCCTGCCGTCAAGTTCCGGCAGAAACCCGCCGGAGGTGAGGCGCAGAATTTGCATCCCATCCGACAGCCCGCCTGCGTGGAAATGCAGACCGAATTGCCATACTTATACTTCATCAGCACACCCTCGACTTTTTCGCCTCCGGTGATGGCAAAAAGGAATTTTTTCGTGCCGTCTTCAGATAATAAAACCCGGTCGGTGGTGACCTCCTGCAGGGCAAAATCCGTCTTGAGGGAATCGCGCAGCGACTGCGGAAGATTGGTCATATCATCAAAGGTCTCCGCGCCGCCGTAGGCCCATTTCAAAATCTGGTCCGCGCGATAGGACGGCAGGCCGCGGTCTTTCACCCAGTCCCGAACCGCCTGTATCGGTATACTCGTAAGCCCCTGCCGCATGATCAGGACCATCCTCTCGCAGATTTTGGGCATGGTTCATTTGGTGAAGGCAAATGAATCAAACTATGGGTTTAAAAATGGATTTTCAAACCTCATACCTCCCCTCATATATAATACCCAAAACCCGCCTCAATGTCAAGATTATGGCAGTTGCTCCGGGTTGATTTCGGAAGCTCGATGATGTAGAATAATAACAATCATTTTCGGAGGTGCACCATGGCTTCAACCGTCTATTTTACCGACTTCAATACCCACAACGGCAGCCGCCTGACCAAACTGGCAAAACTCATCAAGGCCGCAGGGTTTTATGACATTGACTTCGAGCGCAAATACGCCGCCATTAAAATTCATTTCGGCGAACCGGGCAATCTGGCGTTCCTGCGCCCTAACTATGCCAAAGTCGTCGCCGATGCGGTTAAAAGCAAGGGCGGGAAGCCTTTTCTGACCGACTGCAACACGATGTACGTCGGCCGGCGCAAAGATGCCGTCAGCCATCTCGACGCGGCCTATGAAAACGGCTATTCGCCGCTCACAACCGGCTGCCAGATTATCATCGGGGACGGATTAAAAGGCACCGACGAGGCGCTGATCCCGATCGACGGCGAATTCGTCAAAGAGGCCAAAATCGGCCGCGCTGTCGCCGACGCCGACATCATCATCTCGATGAATCACTTTAAGATGCACGAAGAAGCGGGCATCGGCGGCGCGCTCAAAAATCTCGGCATGGGCTGCGGTTCCCGTGCGGGCAAGACCGAAATGCACTGCGACGGCAAACCCCGGAGCAGCGACAAATGCCGGGGCTGCGGTATGTGTATTAAAAACTGCGGCCAGGACGCGATCACCCTGATAAACGGAAAAGCGTATATCAATCACGAAAAATGCGTCGGCTGCGGACGCTGCATCGGCATCTGTCCGTTTGACGCCATTCACACGAACGATTTCAGCGCCGTGGATAAACTCTGCAAAAAGATCTCCGAATATGCGCTCGCAGTCGTCAAGGACAAGCCGTCGTTCCATATCAGTTTCGTGATGGACATCACGCCGGCCTGCGACTGCCATGCCGGAAACGATTCCCCGATCGTCGCCGATATCGGCATCTTCGCTTCGACCGATCCAACCGCACTCGACGTGGCTTGTGCCGACGCCGTGAACAACGCGCCTGTGCTCTCGGGCAGTTTACTTGACGGCAAAAAGCCGCAGGGAGACCATTTCAAAACCATGTATCCGCACACTGACTGGCGCGTCGGCCCGGAGCACGCCGAAAAAATCGGCCTCGGCAGCACGAAATACGAATTGATCAAAGTGTAAAATTTAAAATGTAGGGACGACCCCATGTGGTCGTCCGTCCCTCTGTAGGGATCGGCGTCCCCAAAAATTCCCCTCTTTGGAGGGGTGGCACGAAGTGCCGGAGTCGTCACGCCCTACGGCTTAAAAACCTTCACTTTAAACTATACGTTTTACACTTTTCACTTACTTAAAGAGGCATATATGCATAGTAATCTTCAACAAATCATCAACCAAAGCAACAATATCGTCTTTTTCGGGGGTGCCGGGGTCTCGACCGAGAGCGGCATCCCCGATTTCCGCAGCCAAGATGGATTATACAACCAAAAATACAACTACCCGCCCGAGACCATTCTCTCGCATACGTTTTTCATCGCACACCCGGAGGAATTCTACCGGTTCTACCGCGAGAAAATGCTCTCCTACACAGCCAAACCCAACGCCGCTCATTTAAAACTCGCCGAGCTCGAACAGGCCGGAAAGCTGAAAGCCGTTGTCACGCAAAACATCGACGGCCTGCATCAGGCTGCTGGGAGCAAAATCGTTTTCGAACTGCACGGCTCGATTCACCGTAATTACTGTATGGAATGCGGCAGCTTTTACGATATGCCTTTTATCAGGGACAGTTTGGGCGTTCCCAAATGCACCTGCGGCGGCACCATTAAACCCGATGTGGTTTTATACGAAGAGGGGTTAGATACTGCCACGGTTGAAGGCGCGGTCGGCGCCATCTCAAAAGCCGAAGTCCTGATTGTCGCCGGCACGAGCTTGACCGTCTATCCGGCAGCGGGTCTGCTGCGTTATTTTCACGGCAAACAGCTTGTCCTCATCAACCGCGACGCCACGCCCCTCGATGATACCGCCGATTTGGTTATTCATGCCAATGTCGGGGAAACATTAGCGAATATTATGTAACACCGCTTCAGCGGTGTTATACAGCGTTGTGAACATTATTTTCTTATCTCATATTGGCGGGCTTTTGCTCGCTCGGAACGGTCAAGACCGTTCCCTACAATTCATATTAAAATCCTCGGCTGATAAACCCTCAACCACTCCTCGAACTGCAACATATACGCAATCAGCTGCGGTGATGCCATCAGCTGCCCAAACCACGGCTTGCCGGTCTCGGCGGGCTTTTCGAGGAAACTTTTAGCCTTCTTTTTATCGACAAACGCGTGAATCGGCGAATTCGCATCGGATATAACCGTCAGCAGTTTTTCTTTTAACAACCGCTCGTAATTCGGATTGTAGGTCTTGGGATACGGGCTTTTTTTGCGCAGTAACAACTGCGGCGGCAGGACGTCTTTAAACGCGTCCCGCAGTAATGATTTTTCGATGCCGTTTCGGCGTTTCATCGCCCACGGCACGTTGAAAAGATAATCCATAATCCGATGGTCTGCAAACGGCACACGCGCTTCCAGCCCCGAGTGCATACTGGCTCGGTCCATGCGGTCGAGCAATGTCTGCATAAACCACTTGATGTTCAGATAGGTGATCTCGCGCCGCCGCCGTTCCTCCGGCGTTTCCCCCGGCAACACCGGCACCTTGGCCACCGATGCCCGATAAGTGTCGTTGACATAATCGGCGAGATCAAGTTTTTGAATCAGATCATCCTGTAATAAGCACTGGCGTGTGGCGATATTTTTTGACCACGGGAATCCGTCGTCCGCCATCAAATCCTCCCGATAAAACCACGGATATCCCCCGAAAATTTCATCCGCGCACTCGCCGGTTAATGCTACCTTATTGTGCCGTTTGACCAGCCCGCAAAAGTACATCAGCGACGCGTCGATGTCGGCCATACCGGGGAGATCTTTCGAGACCATCGACTCCCCGAGCAGCCCGGCCAGTTCCCGCTCATCACACTCCAAATACCGATGATTGGTCTTAACCGTTGAAAGCATGATGTCAACATAAGGCCGGTCGCGCTCGGGCTGAAAGGAATTTGCGGCGAAGTATTGGTCGTTTCCGGAGAAGTCGAACGAATAGGTATTCAGCATTGCACCTGCCTGCTTCAACGCCTCCACGGCGACGGCGGTTACAATGCTCGAATCGACTCCGCCCGACAAGAAACTGCACACCGGGACATCTGATATCATCTGCCGCGTAATCGAGTCCCGCACCAAAAACGAGACGGTCTCGACGGTCTTTTCGTAGTTATCGGTGTGTTCTTTGCAAGTCAAATCCCAGTACTTTTCGCTGTAAAATCCGCTCTCGTTAAACACCGCGCGGCAGCCGGGCTCCAGTTCATAAATCCCCGCGAATACGCCGCAGCCCGGCGTTCTGGCCGGTCCGATACCGAATACCTCTCGAAAACCGTCGAGATTCAATTCCGACTCGATGTTCGAGTGCGCAAAAAGCGCTTTCAATTCCGACCCGAAGACAAGCAACCCATTCTGCACAGTATAAAACAGCGGCTTGACACCCGCATGGTCACGAAAGAGCGCCAGACGTTTTTCTTTTTCGTCCCAGATCGCAAAAGCAAAAATCCCGTTCAATTTTCCGACGCATTCCATGCCGTATTCGATGTAGGCGTTTAAAATGACCTCGGTGTCGCAGGTGGTCTCAAACTCATACCCCGCCGTCTTCAACTCGTCGGTCAGCTCTCCGGCATTATAAATCTCACCGTTATAAACGATGGCGTATTCAAATCCATCCTTGCTACGAATCATCGGCTGCGCTCCGCGCGAGAGGTCTCGAATCGATAGCCGTGTATGCGCAAGCCCGACGTTCTCGCGCAGATATTCACCGGTCTGGTCATGCCCCCGGTGCGCAATCGATTCCCGCATCTGTTTTAAAATCGCAATATGTTGTTCCTGTTCATGGAGAAAATTATTATGAAAATCACAAAAGCCCGCGATGCCGCACATAAAGCCGCTCCTTCCAAAAAAACAAGGGGGATCTGCCGCAAAATTCGCGGCACGAACCCCATTGTCCGTCACGACCCTATTTTATGCAGAAAACCTGCGGAAATGAACATGAATCATCATCCAAAACCGTTTGCATAATAATGCGGAATTTTATCAGTCATCTTACTCCTTTTTTGTTTTTGCACGATGTACTAATCCAATCATTAAAACTGACATAGCCAAAATAAATACTGAAATGAAAATTAAAAGCATAATATCTATTGAATGAATTTTCTCAGCCGTGGGATCAGCAGATGGCCATACTGTGGCCTCATTTGTCCAGTCACGATTCCCGTCATGTGACCATTTAACCGGCTTTAAAGCAGGATTAAAACTCGGTATATCGGTTTTGTTTTCCGGGTCGCTTAGGCATATCCAGCCACTTGCTATTTGACCCCATTCGCGGCCTTCGCTGTCTTTGTAAGCGAAATAGACATTCTCATAATTTTCAATATAAAACACATCTATGACGATTTTTTCTCTGTCAGAACCCGGCCATTGCCATACAACCAATTTTTTAAGCGGTAAAGTATTAAAGGTTCCGGTAAATTCATAAATTTCATCCTCGTTTTCTCTCTCAAAATCTTCGCTCTCATATCTCATCAATAGGTCGTCCATCAAAACCCAGCCGGGTGGTTGATATACATGACTGGGAGACATGACACCCCAGTATTCTCCGTTATAAAGATATACTGCTGTTATCGTCGTAACTTCGCCGTTTTTAAATATGAATATATCAGTATTCGGTGCCGTTTCCCCAAAATGAGTTCCATATCCCAGATTTGTCGGTATCCCTTTATCCGAACCGGGTTCCTCCACCGGGATCACATAACCCAACGGGCTGTTGATGATAAAACTTTTCCCATATGACCTTTCGCTGACTCTCTCTGTCTTATCCTCGTTTTCATAAAAGAAATGATTGCCCGATACCAAATCGGCATGCAGAGTCAGCGGTAATGCAAAGAAAATAATGACCGTAAGTATACAGATAAAGCGTTTCATCATTTTGCGTTTCCTCCCTGCTCGGTTTTATTCGGTTTCCAAAACACCCGGATCAATACCGCCGTGCCGACAACCAAAACCGCCACTAACACGACAATCAGCCAAAGCATGGAATCCCCGGAGGCGTTGATATCGGTATGTATGGTTTCCGTAACCCACATCGTCGGCTCAGGTTCCGGATTAAAAACGGGCAAATCGCGGTTCAGCGGTTCGCTCAGGCAAATCCAGATATTATTGTTTCCGGTGAAATAAGTCACAAATCCCCACTCGCGCCCCTGTTCATCGGTGTACGCATAAGCAACGCTGAAATGCTCCGTATCGATATCTTCAAGCGTCCATAAAGGGGCATCGGCGCCCGGCCACGGCCAAGCAATAGCCGAACGGGTCTCTTTGATCGCTCCGTAGTCGCCGTTATAAAGATATAGTTCATCAAAGTGTTCTTCTTCGAAGGCAATATAATCATACAGCACCAAAAGCTGATCTGTTTTGATCCAACCGAGAAGTTCCAAAGAATAACCCCAGTAATCCCCGTCATACAGGCATGAATACTGAAGATATGTTTCCTCGCCGTTTTGAAGTCGGCCTGTTTCGCCGCTTGAACCCGGAGCTTCTTTTACAGACGCAAATCCGTCTTTTCCGTTTGCGGTAAATTTTCGGCCCAGATAGATAATCTTACTGCTGTGCTGTTTATAAAACTCGTTTTCCGGTTCGATAATCACATCTGCATTCACAATAAAAGAAGGAAGCAGCAGGAGACAAAATATTATTAATATTATTTTGCGTACTATTTTCATCGAAACTCTCCTGAATCAACCATCCTCATTGGCATTTCCACCCTGCTCTTTTTTATTCGGTTTCCAAAACACCCGAATCAATACCGCTGTGCCGAAGACCACTGCCGCTACCAACCCAATAATCAACCAGAGCATTGTATTCTCGGAGGTTTTAATATCGGTATACTCTGTGGAATCCCCGGAGGTGTTAATATGGATTTGACTTGAAGAATCCCCGGAGGCGCTGCTATCGGTTTGACTCGAGGAAACCACAGAGGTATTACTATCAGCTTGACTCGAGGAAACCACAGAGGTATCACTGCTGGTTTGACTTGAGGAATCCACAGAGGTATCACTGCTGGTTTGACTCGTGGAAACCACGGAGGTATCACTGCTGGTTTGACTTGAGGAATCCACAGAGGTGTCACTGTCGGTAGGCTCTATTTTCGTAATGGCATATTTTCTTTCCGGAACCCACTTCGTCGGCTCCGGAGCCGGATTAAAAGCCGGAATATCGCTGTTCATCAGATCGCTCATGCAAATCCATATGTAACCGTCGTAGCGCGAATCCACAAACACCCACTCGCGCCCCTGTGAATCTAAGTAAGCATAAGTAATGCTGAAATACTCCATTTCGATATCTTCAGTCGTCCATAACGGAGCATCGGCTCCCGGCCACGGCCATGCGATGGCTGAGAGGGTTTCTTTCAATTTTTCATAATCGCCTTGATAGAGATATAATTCATCAAAGTGATCTTTTTCAAAGGAAACATAATCATACAGCACTAAAAGCTGGTCCATTCGAATCCAATCTTCATCTGAGACGCCCCAGTATTCGCCATCATACAGGCATACATACAAGATGTATATTTTTTCACCGTTTTGAAGTCGGCCTGTTTCGTCTTTTGCTCCCGGCGCTTCTCTCAAAGCCGCAAACCCGTCTTCCCCGTTAGCGATAAAGTCGCGGCGTAATTCGACCATTTGGTTCCTATACTGTTCATAAAAATCATTTTCCGGCTGTAAAATCGAATCCGCACTCATCACGACAGAAGGGAGCAACAAAAGACAAATCAGGATAATCACAAAAATGCGTACTGTTTTCATCATTAATTTCCTCCTAAATCAACCAGTTAATCAACAGTCCCGCCCCGAACGAAAAAGCGTTGGCAGCAAGTGAGAAAAGGTACGGATGTTTAAACTTAATCCCGTATTTTTTATAATAACAACCTTCGGTTAATACGGCAAATACTTCCAATGGGATGATTATAACAGAATTTACCTCCCAGCGCAATACCGTCAACCAATAGAGCAGCACAACCAAGGGATTGGTGACGACGTTCACCATCACTAAAAGCAGCAGGTCTTTTTTATCCCGTTTTCCTATCAGCAGGAAAAATCCTGTTTCAAAAATTAAGGTCAATAAAAGCGAAATCCCCAAAGAAGCCAACAACGCCCGACTCATATCTTTGCTCTCTTTAACCCGAACCAAAGAAGAGCGAGGGAAAGCACGGCAAGCGGCGCAAATATCCATGCGGTGCTTTGCGGTACTTCAACCCCGAGATAAACCGGCAAAAAACCGAGAAACAGCGCAAACGTCAGCAGGCCGAAAGCAAATCCCTTTGCACCGGGCATGATCTTCGCCATCGCCCAAAGCGTGATCGGCATAGTCATATTAAACAACAATACCGCCGAAACGCCCGCAATCGGAATTGCAGGGAACAAAAACAATAAAGCCGACAACCCCAATGAAATAATCACAACCCGCCGCAATCCAAAGTGATCCGCCGCAAAACCGCCGAGGGTTTTGCCGAACACCACAGCGCATATCAACACCAATCCCCAGATGCCGATCGTTTTCCACGAAAAATTCAATGCCAATCCCACAAAAGAACGCAGACAGACGACTAAAAACAGACAAACCGCGATAACAAGGATATGTGCTGAGCTTGCACCTTCCAATGAAAAAGCGGCGTTCTTTGGATAAGTGCCTCTTTGCCCCTTATATGCCGCGAAAATCAATGCCGCTGTCAAAACCAACGCCATCGGAAAGAAAACGACAGAAAATCCATTCCCGCTTCCAAATATTTTTCCGAAATAAATGCCGAAAGCACCCGGCGAAACAAATACACCAAGCGCTCCTAATTTCTTTTCACTGATATTTAAAACGTCAATACCGCCGCCGATATGAAACAACGCGTTGCCGATCCCAATGACGATTGTTGCCGCAATCGGGAATATTCCGATGCCAAATGCGAACGCGACAAGGATGCAGCCGAATATCGCAAACAAATAATTTCGGTTCACTTTATCCGCAATCATTCCCAGCGGCATCTGCATGGCAAAGGCGCAAAAATTATAAAGCAGCACGCAGAGAAACCCATCGGATGTCCCGGCGATACTGCGGAACATAAAAAAGGCGCAGGCGAAGTCCACCAAAAAGTGCGCTGCAGAGTAGACAGCAACCATATGCCAGTGTCTGGGCTTATATATAATCATTTTGCCCTCCGAAAATCAGCTTACTTAGCTCATTCCAAATCGACAAAATTATACCATTTATTTTCCTTTTTTACAATCCCTAAAATTGTCATCCTGAGCGCAGCCAAAGGATCTCGGACTGATAACAGCTTCCGGAAAATCAATCTTTCCCCGTCCGTTCCAACGCCAGCACATAGCCGCCCGCGCCGTATTTCAGGCAGGTGTTGACCCGGCTGATCGTCGCGGTTGAGAGACCGGTCTCGGCGATAATCTCGATATAGGACTTCTTTTCCGACAGCATCTTTGCCACCGCGAAACGGCGCGAAAACTCTTTGATCTCTGCGGCAGTGCATAAATCCTCAAAAAAATTATAGCACTCGTCAACGCTCTTCAGCGTTAAAACCGCCTCAAATAAAAAATCGGTATCGGGCGCTTTTAAGTTCTTGTTCACCGTTTCAACCTCCCTGCTTGACCTTGTGGTCGACAATGCTGCGGGAGGCAAGTTCGTTCGCGATATCCGATGGCGAAATGCCCATCTCAGCCATCAGCACCAGCGTGTGGTAACACAGATCGGCGATCTCGCAGACCGTCTCTTTTTTATCGCCTTTCATCGCGCCGATAATGACCTCGGTGCTCTCTTCGCCGACCTTTTTCAAGATCTTTTCCCTGCCCTTTTGGAACAGATAGGTCGTATAGCTGCCCTCGGGCAGTTTTTCTTTGCGGTCGCACAGCAGCCCGTAGAGCGCTTCAAGCGAAAACGCCTTTTTCTCGGCGTCCGTATCCTCATAAATCGTCTCAAAGAAACAGCTTTCCTTGCCGGTGTGGCAGGCGGGTCCGTCTTTGATGACCTCGACCGTCAGCGCGTCGCCGTCGCAGTCGGCGGTGATACGTTCCACATGTTGAAAGTTACCGCTGGTCTCACCCTTGCGCCAAAGCTTTTGGCGGCTGCGCGAATAAAAGCAGGTCTTTTTCTCGGCCAGCGTGATCTCAAGCGCTTCCCGGTTCATATAGGCGACTGTCAGCACTTTTTTGCTGTAAAAATCCTGAACCACTACAGGTATCAACCCGTTTTGATCAAATTTCAGTTGATTGATGTCCATGTTGCCCTCCATCTAAATCCGCACCGGAATGCCGTTTTGGGACAGATATTTCTTCAAATCCGGGATTTCAAGTTCGCCGTAGTGGAAGATGCTCGCGGCAAGACCCGCATCGACGTCGGTCTCCCGAAACAAGGTCAGAAAGTCCTCTTTTTTACCCGCACCGCCCGAGGCGATCACCGGAATCTTGACCCGTTTGCAGACCTCGTTTAACAGTTCGATGTCAAACCCCTTTTTCACGCCGTCGGTGTCGATGCTGTTGATCACCAGCTCACCCGCACCGTTGGCCTCACCCCTGACCGCCCATTCGAGCGCGTCAATGCCGGTGTCGGTCTTGCCCGCAGCGGTGAAAACGTGAAACTTTCCGCCCGCGCGCGCCACGTCCATCGACAGCACAACGCACTGGTTGCCGTATTTTTTCGCCGCCCGCTCGATCAGCATCGGGTCGCGGATCGCGCCGGTGTTGACGCTGACCTTGTCCGCACCGCATTTTAAAACGCGGTCAAAATCGTCCAGCGACCGAATCGCTCCGCCGACCGTCAGCGGGATAAAAATCTGTCTGGCCGCCTTGGTGAGCGCATCCGCGAACAGCGGGCGTCCGGCCACGCTGGCCGCAATATCGTAAAACACCAGTTCATCCGCGCCGCGGTCGTTATAGCGTTTGGCCAGTGCCACGGGATCGTCCACGTCGCGCAGTCCCGAAAAATTCGTCCCCTTGACGACTCTGCCGTCCCGCACGTCAAGGCAGGGTATAATTCTCTTCGTCATCATTCGTGTGCCATCCTTTCCAAAACGGAACGGTCAAGACCGTTCCCTACATTCCAATAACAGGGCTTCTTTCAAATCCACCGCCCCGGTGTAAAGCGCCTTGCCGACGATTGCGCCGCCGACGCCGGTCTGTTTCAAAATCTTCAAATCCTCCAGGCCGCTCACACCGCCCGAGGCGATTATTTCCGTTTTCAACTGCACCAACTGCCGGTACAGTTCCTGATTGGGGCCTTGGAGCATGCCGTCCTTGGCGATATCAGTGCAAATCAGCGCCCCGACGCCCATATCGGCCAGTTTTCGGCAGAAGTCAAACGCATCCCCGGCGGCTTTGGTCCAACCGTCGATGGCCGTCTGCCCGTTTTTAAAGTCCACACCCACCGCGATTTTATCTCCGTACTGCTTCAGCGCAGCCGCTAAAAAGTCGGGGTCTTTGACCGCCGCCGTACCGATGATCACGCGCATGGCTCCTGCGTTTAAATAATCCCTCACGGCCTCCATATTCCGAATGCCGCCGCCGATCTCGACCGAGAGTTTCGTGTTTTTCAATATCTGTTCAACGACCGAAAGGTTCTCACGCGAACCGCTTTTCGCGCCGTCCAAATCAACGACGTGCAGATATTTCGCACCCGCCGCCTCGAATTCCAGTGCGGTTTTGACCGGGTCTTCGCCGTAAACGGTCATTTTGTCATAATCCCCGCGCACAAGCCGAACCACTTTTTGCCCGGAAAGATCGATTGCCGGAAATATCTTCATGCTTCGACCTCACAAAATGCCTTCAAAATCCGCAGCCCGACTTCGCCGCTCTTTTCCGGGTGGAACTGGCAACCGAAAATGTTTTTGCGCGAGACCACCGCCGGCACATGCACGCCGTATTCGGTCGTCGCCGTGATGTCGGGATCGCATTCGTCGGCGTAATAAGAATGCACGAAATAGACGAAATCACCGTCCTTGGTGTATTTCATCAGCGGGTCTTCGGACCGTCTGACTTCGAGCGAATTCCAACCGATCTGCGGAATTTTCAGCGAAAACCCAGGGACGTCCGCAAACGGCTTCACGCTGCCGCCGAGCAGCCCCAGCCCGTAATGCAGGCCGTATTCGTAACTGCGCACAAACAGCAGCTGCATGCCCAGACAGATCCCGAGCAGCGGTTTTCCTGCCAACGCCTCGTCCTTGATGACCCCGACCAGACCGCTGTCGGCCAGTTTTTGCGCCGCATCTCCGAACGCGCCCACGCCGGGCAGCACAATCCGATCCGCAGCCGCGATCTCAAGAAAATCGCCCGTCACTTTGCATTCCTCACCGACCGCTTCAAAACCCGCCGCCAGCCCGAAGAGATTTCCGACGCCGTAATCGACAATCGCCGTCATATGTTTAACCATCCTTTGCGAGATTTATCTAAATAATCGTGCCTTTCGAAGAGGGAATCTGATCTCTTTTCGCCGGGTCAATTTTCACCGCAATCGCCATCGCCCGCGCGAACGCTTTGAACGCGGCCTCCGCGATGTGGTGGCTGTTTTCGCCGCAGAACTCCCGTAAGTGTACCGCCGCTTTCAGTTCACGCGTCAGCGCCGTAAAAAACTCCTTGATCAGTTCGGTGTCAAAATCGCCGATCTTTTGCGACGGAATCTCAAGCGCATACCCGAGCGTTGCCCGCCCGCAGATGTCGATCGCCGCCAGTACCAACGCCTCGTCCATCGGGACGAACACGCTGCCATAGCGCGTGATGCCCGCCCGATCACCGAGCGCCGTATCCAGCGCCTTACCTAAACAAATGCCGATATCTTCCGCCGAGTGGTGAAAATCCACGTCGATGTCGCCCTTGCAGGTCAATTGCAGATCAAACCCCGAGTGGCAGGCGAACAGCGTCAGCATGTGGTTCAAAAACCCGATGCCGGTGTCGATTGAGGCCTTGCCGCTGCCCTCTAAACACAGGGTCAGCGCAATATCGGTCTCATTGGTCTTGCGTGAAATCTGCGCGCTTCTCATGGCAATCTATCCTTTCCGAACGATCTTTCGCATCGTCTCTAAAAATTTTGCCGTTTGTGCTTCGTCGCCGACCGTGATGCGCAAAAAGTCATTGATGCGCGGCTTGTCGAACCGACGCACCAAAATCCCGTTTTCGCGCAGCGCGTCAAAGCACTCTTTTCCGCTCATACCGGACGGTTTCGCAAACACGAAATTCGCCTTGCTGTCCAATACCGTGAATCCCAGTTCCCGCAGTCCCGCAGTCAGCATTTCGCGGTTTTGAATGATCTTTGCGCGGCACTCCTCGAAATATTCAACGTCCTTGACGGCCTCAACACCCGCGATTATGGATAGCGAATTGATATTATAAGGGTTAAAACTGTATTTCAACATGTTCAGGTCGGCGATCAGCTCTTTGCTGCCGACCGCGTAGCCGATGCGCCCGCCGGCCAGTGATCTGGACTTTGAAAAGGTCTTGACGACCAGTAAATTGTCATATTCTTTAAGTAACTCCACCGCGCTGTCCGCTCCGAAATCGACATAGGCCTCGTCTACCACGGTCAGCCGACCCGGCTTCATCAGTTTTCGGATGCCGTCAAGCGGCAGCGCCATTCCGGTCGGCGCGTTGGGATTCGCAATCACAACCGTCTCGCTCAAATCCGCATAATCGGCAGGGTCGAGCGAAAAACCATCTTTCAGCGGAACCACTGTTCCGGCAACCCCGAACATTTGGCATAACACCGGATAAAGCCCGTAGGTGATGTCGGCAAACGCCGCACCGTTTTCGCAAAACCCGTGGAAAACAAACGACAAAATCTCATCGCTGCCGTTTCCGGCGAATATATTCTCCGGTTTTACATCCTCGAACGCGGCGATGGCCTCAACAAGCTTCCGGCAGGTCGGGTCGCTGTAAAGCCGCAGTCTGGACACCGCTTCCGCATTCACCGCCTCGATCACTTTGGGCGACGGCGGGAACGGACACTCGTTGGTGTTTAATTTCATCAATCTGTCCATATCCGCCGGCTGTTCGCCCGGCACATACGGCACAAGATTTTTCAGTTTCGAATTTAAATATTTCATATATTTAATCCTCAAACCGCGCAAGAACGCTCTCAGCGTGTGCGTCAAGCCCCTCGGCGTGGGCAAAATTCACGATCTTTTCGGCGACGCCGGAGAGCGAACTCGCATCGTAGCGGATGTAGCTGCTCTTCTTCACAAAATCGTCGACCGACAGCGGGCTTGAAAACCGCGCCGTACCCATCGTCGGCAGCGTGTGATTGGTACCGGCCAGATAATCCCCGAGCGGCTCGGGCGTATAATTGCCCAAAAAGATGCTGCCCGCGTTTTTGACTTTGGCCAACAGGGCTTCGGGGTCGTCCACGCACAGTTCCAGATGTTCGGGCGCCAGAGAATCGGAGATTTTGACCGCCTCATCCAGTCCCGCAATGATGATCATGCCGTTGTTTTCGAGCGATGTCGCCGCGATCTCGTTTCTCGGCAATCTTGCAAGCCGCGTTTCAAGGCAGCCGACCACTTTTTGCGCAAAGGCCTCGGTCTCGCAGATCAACACCGCAGAGGCGTTTTTGTCGTGTTCCGCCTGAGAAAGCATGTCCGCCGCGATAAAATCGGGATTGGCACTCTCGTCGGCGATGATTAAAATCTCACTCGGCCCGGCCAGCATATCCAGCCCGACCAACCCGAATACCCGCCGCTTGGCCTCAGTGACATAGGCGTTGCCCGGCCCGACGATCTTGTCGACTTTCGGGACGCTCTGCGTGCCGTAAGCCAACGCCGCAATCGCCTGCGCGCCGCCGACCGCAAATACCCTGTCGACGCCTGCGATTTTGGCCGCCGCCAAAGTTACCGCGGGGATTTTCCCGTCTTTTGCCGGCGGAGTCGCCAGCACAATCTCTTTGACGCCCGCGATTTTTGCCGGAATCACGTCCATTAAAACGGTCGAGGGATAGCGCGCCGTGCCGCCGGGCACATAGACGCCCGCTTTTTCAATCGGCGTGAACCGCTGACCCAAAACAGCCCCGTCGGGCCGTTTGAATTCGAACCCCGTGCGCATTTGTTTTGAGTGAAATTCCCGGATATTCTCCGCCGCGGTCCTCATCGCCGCCAGCAGATCGTCGCCGACTTCCTTTTCCGCTTTATCGAGTTCGGTTTTATCAACTTCAATTTTTAAAAGTTTCGCGCCGTCGAATTTTTCGGTGAACCGCAAAACCGCCGAATCGCCTTCCGCGATAACGGCTTTCAAAATCTCATCGACTGCCTCGCAGACCTGCTTCGGGGTCTCGGAGACACTGCGCGAAAAAATCGTCTCGTTATTTAAATCTTTAATATCAATGATTTTGATATTCATCGTAATTGCTCCATTCTGTCCCGAATGCCGTCGATCATCTCCCGCTTGAATTGATAAGCGCTCTTGTTGGCAATCAGCCGTGCGCTCGAAAAAGCGATGGTTTCAAGAACCGAAAGATTGTTTTCTTTCAGCGTCGTTCCGGTCTCGACGATGTCGGAAATCACGTCCGAAAGCCCGGTCACCGGAGCGAGTTCGATGCTGCCGTTGAGTTTAATCAACTCGATGCGCCGATTCAGATCGGCATAATAATGCGCGGTCACATGCGGATATTTGGTCGCCACCCGCAGCGGCACCGAAGTATCCTCTTTAAAGCCGTTTTTCGCCGCGATCACGATGCGGCACTTGCCGATGCCGAGATCGCACAGTTCATAAACGTCCGGTTCGGTCTCAAGCAAAACGTCTTTGCCGACCACGCCGATGTCCGCCGCGCCATGCACGACATAAACCGCCACGTCGGACGGTTTGACCAACAGATAACGCACCCCCGCTTCGGGATTTTCGAACACCAAACGGCGGTCACTGCCGTCCATGCCGGAACAGCCGAGCCCGAGTTTTTGAAATTTATCATACACCTGATCGCCTAAACGACCCTTGGGAAGCGCGATGTTAAGCATCTTGATTCGCTCCTAAAACAATGGTTTTCTTGGCGCGCACGCCGCCGTTTTGATCTTTTTCCGCCCGCACGGTATATCCCTGCGCCCGCATCTTTTCGGCCTTTTCCAACGCCTCACGGGGATCGCATTCGCCGTAAACCAATAATATGTCCGCGTCAAATTCGGACGGCTCGTAAAACACCCGCTCCAGTTCGCCCAGATAAATCGCAAACCCGAGCGCGGTCTGCGGCTTGCCGAATCGCCGCATCATGCTGTCGTAACGGCCGCCGGCCAGCACCGCCGAAGCCGCTTTGGAGATATATCCCCGCATGACGATGCCGTTGTAATAATCCGGGGCATTGACGGTCGAAAAATCAATGCGAATATTCTCATCCAGTCCCGCCGCACAAAGCAACCCCGCCAGCGTTTTCAGTTCCTCGAACGCAGCCTGTGTGCGTTCGTTTTTAACCAGCCCTTTTAAAAATTCAAGTTCCGCCGTGGGTTTTTCGCAGAGCGTGCACAGTGTTTCCGCCAATTCGGCATCGCCGCAGATCTCAGCCAATGCCGCGCGGTTTTTGCCGGCCAAAGCGTCTAAAAGTTCCTCGCTCAAATCCCCGAATACACCCGAGAGAAAGCCCATATGCCCGATATTCAAAATATCATTTTCATCCAACAACGACAAGGACTTTGCGGCTAAAATCACGACCTCGGCCTCGGAGAAAGCGTCGTCAGCCCCGATGTATTCCAACCCCGTCTGGCTGATCTCGCGCACTTCGCCGTCGCCTTTTTTCATCCGAAACACGTTTTCGTGATAAAATAATTTCTCCCGCACATCTTCCGGATCGACGTTTTTAATGATGCTGATCGTCACATCGGGCTTCAAAGCCATCAACCGGCCGCCCGCGCCGGTAAAGGTGATAATGCCCTCTCCGGTCAGGAAATTTTTATTTTCGCGATAAGTGTCGTAGGTCTCGAACTTATCCATGCGGTATTTCCGATAGCCGAAGCTCTCGTAAAGCGCCCGCAGCTGCAGGGGAATCCGGTCAAAAAACGGCAGTTTCTCGGTCAACAAGGCCACCTCCAAGGGTTTATACCTCCATTATACACCGCTTCATCGCTTTTGTCAACTAAAGTGATAAAGTATATTTTTAAATATTGACAAAATGGTAAATTTAAACTATACTCCGATTAAAGGTCTGATAAGAGTTTTCATGTAATTTCAATCGCCTTTACGGATTATATTATAATGGAATATGTCGATGAATAAGGAGATAGAAAGATGAAAAAGAGGATAAACATCATCATAATTTTTATTGTAATTATGATGATCGCAGGATGTTCAACTCAAATCCCAAATACAAGCCAACAAAGTAAAATCAGCAGCAGTTTGCCCGCGTCCGAAAATACTGTTGTCAAAGACGATGCTTATTACGAGAATTTGATTAAAAACATCAAATATCCGGAGATATATCTTGTTAAAAGTGATTCGGATTTAATGGATGTAATTGAGGCGTTCGTATACGATTTTGATTTGATATTTTCGAATATTGAATTTTCATCCCCTCAGGAGTTAGGAGATAATAATATTTTTTATTATCTTACAGGTTTACTGATATTTGATGAATTTCCGGAAAATCAAGAAATCGAAGAAACTACAGATAAAAATGGTGTTTTCTTTTATAAGCAAGAGACTATTGAAAAATATGCATATTACTTTTTTAATTACAAGATCGATTGCACAAAAATCGACGGCTGGTCAGAGGAAAAACAAGGCATTTACAGATTGATGGAGGGCTTTGGTGGTGGCCGCGCGGATCCGGTATGTGATTTGAAAGAAATCGAACCCGGAAAATATCAATTCACCGCTGATTATATACACGGAGAGGAATTTATCGGCGCTACCGATTATACGATAACCGCAATACTCGGGGTAGAGGATACCCGAGTGTATTTAATTTCATTGAAACGAGAAAACATTCATTAAATATTCTCTTCTTTAAATACAAATTGAAAACAGATCGGTTTTCGGAGGAAAATTATGCGAAAAGCGCTGTCATTGTTTGTTTTATTAGCCTTAGCTCTGTGCTCCTGCAGCACAAAAAAACCGATATTATCCGAAGACAGCCCAACTTCATTCCCAAGCGAAAACATATCCGCAGAAAGCAGTGTCATTGTTTTCACTGCAAGCGAGCCGGCCTCCCCGAAGAGCAGCTTTGGTTCTGCAGCAAGCAAGACCTATTATGAAGACTATTATGTCACATTGATTAACGAAATCCCCGCAGATAACGGCGATGAAATCTCCTATGTTGAGGCCATCAAAATCGGCGATCGGATCTTTTCAGGATCGAAAAACAAGCTCATCAGTTTTAAAGAAGATTGGTCTGATTTTCAAGTGCTTTATGAATATCCGGATACCGATTTTTACTTTGGCGGTTTGATCCAATTTGATGAAAATATAATTTGTGCACGTTTTGCTGACCAATCTTGGGGATATGAAGCACTTGGCCCCTTTTATTACGAATATCTACTGATTGATTTAACCGATCAATCGGTAACCCCATATTCAAGCGAAAGGGAGGATCACTTTTATCCTTTCAAAGGATTGGGGGATGATTACTACATCAATTTGAAAGAAATTGATGATGTCCTTTACCCCAGTTTTAAACGAGATCTATATAAAGTGAATCCAAACGGCGAAGATGAGCTGCTGATGACCGATATCGGTCTATTTTCAATCCATAAAACAGGGATATATATAATTAATTATCCTGAAATCAATAATAACAATTACAGTACTGTCTACTTTTTTGATTTCGAAACGCAGAAATTGAACCGGGTCATGGAAATGAGAAATCTAAAAGCATTTACCGTTTCAGGCGATTACATTTTATACAGCGCCGGTGCGTATACACATGTTTATTTATATGATATTGTAAACAAAACCACCGTATTTCTGAATAATAAACTCGGTTTTGAGTTCTCGGTTGGCAGTTCGGCTGTCAGAGACGAACATTTCTTTGTTGACTATATTTATGATCAAAATATGTCATATGCTATAATGGATATCAATATGGACGATTTTAAAATCACCGAAGCGGATAAAACAAATTTACCCGGATACATCGGCGGTTGGCAGTATTACATCGTCATCCCGCCTTATGCAGACACTGATGAAGACGTCCCGGAGGAATTTTACTATACCCTTTGGAGACATGATTGGAACTACGAGAAACAATTCGTTTATTAGGCATGTGAGAAATTAATTTAAAACCTGCAAATTAAAAATCCCCTTTCGGGGATTTTTAATATTGTGATATTTATGCCATCATGGGTTGTGTTTTTTCAAGCTGCTCTGTTGTTTGTGTTTCGGCGCTCATCCGCTCATATTCGGCCACCAGCAGCTTCAAAAACGACAATGCGCTTTCGAACTTTAATCTCTTTCCGCCCTCTGTCTCGGCGATGCCCTGCCAGGATGCGTTCTGCCGCGAGATCACCCGCACCACCACAGTCATCAGCTCGCCTTTTTTCTGTTCCGGCAAAATGGGGATCACTTTTTCGGCGAAATTGGGTTTACTGTATTTAGGCAGTTGGTTATTAAAACTGCGCAAGCGTTGAAATGCGCAGGGGTATCCAATGGTATCGAGAATTTGTTCAATTTGGAGAAGCATATTGCCGACATCCGTAAAATGTCGGGCATGCGGAAGTATCGGACAGACAAGCCGGCCGCTCAAAATTCCGTTTATTGACTTGTCAATACACACAGTAATACCCGTGTTATGATAGTTGTACATGTTTATCTCCAAGCATATCATAATTTCGAAATCGAGTGAAACATATATCTCGCCCTTTTTCGTTTTTATTATACTACATATCGGTTTCATCTCGGTTACATTTTAACTATTTGAATGTAAAATTTCTCACTGTTTTTGTAATTTGCGCATGACTTGTTCAGGATTAATACAAAAGATTTCGGCATTTTGCACAGTGATTTTACCCTTCTCGGTCAGTTCGCAGATTGAGGCATCCATTGTGATCATCCCCTCGCTGCGTCCGGAATAAATCACACTGTCAATCTGATGCGTCTTCCCTTCGCGGATCATATTGCGAATTGCATTATTTACAATCATAATCTCAAATGCCGGAGCGACTCCGCCGCCGATTTTCGGAATCAATTGCTGCGAAACCACGCCCTGTAAAATCATTGCGAGCTGTATCCGGACCTGCGCTTGCTGAGAGGGCGGGAATGCGTCCACAATACGGTCGATGGTACTGGCTGTACCTGTTGTGTGAAGCGTCGAGATAACCAGATGCCCGGTTTCGGCCGCCGTCAATGCCGCCCGCATGGTTTCGTAATCACGCATTTCCCCCAACAAAATTACATTGGGTGCCTGACGCATCGCCGCACGAAGTGCTTCATCGTAACTGATCGTATCCACATTCAATTCCCGCTGTGTCACAACGCTCTTATTGTGTTTATGTAAATACTCAATCGGATCCTCGATGGTGATAATATGTGCGCTGCGGGTCTTGTTGATATGATCCACCATACAGGCCAACGTTGTCGATTTACCGCTTCCCGCCGGACCGGTCACAAGCACTAACCCCTTTTTGCGGTCGGAAAGTCCGATCACGGCGTCTGGAATGCCCAGTGTGAGCCGATTGGGCAGCTCAAAGCTCAACACCCTGATCACCGCAGAATACGAACCGCGCTGTTTAAAGGCATTGACGCGAAACCGTGAAAGCTGCGTGACCGAAAACGAGAAATCATCGTCCCCTTGTTCGGTCAGCACTTTATTGATCGGACGGTTGGCCATACCGTAGATCTGACGAATCAAGCCCTCCGTGTTTTCCGGAGAAAGCCGCGTGTCATTCAAGCGCATAATCGATTCGTCGATTTTCAGTGATACGGGAAGCCCGGTGATAAGCAGAATATCCGAGGCCTTCCTGTCAACTGCTGTCCGCAAAATTTCATTGAGTTCCATCATCATGTTATTGTCGTCCTTTCATTTTTAAGGCTGCCAGACATTTACGGTCTGCTCACCCGTGGATTCACTCCCGATCACATAGGTCGTGATTTCAAACGTTGTAAACTCACAGCCGCTGCCTGCAATATAAAATACTGCATGTAAACCGCTGTTTTCATCGATGTTGAAAGTCATATCATATTTAATCCGATCTCCTTCGATATTGCCTGAAGAAACCGCAGTCGGCACTTCATCGGAATAAGCCGCTTCGGCCTGCTGTACGAATTCCGCACATTCTGCAGTCGCCATATAATACTTCTTCACATAGTCGGCGTTTTTAACACTCAGGCGATAATCGGCTCGCGCAGAGCTGACCGCCAGCGTAGCAAAAACCGTCAGAAACAATACCGCAAAAATCAGGAAGATTGAAATAATCCCTAACCCGTAAGCGCTTTCGTGTTTCTTCAAATTTATAACCATCCTTTCATCAAATCGGAATATTGGGCCCCTGTTGCAGATTTAAATTTATGTTTTTACGAAAAGGACCAAATCCCATGTTTGAAAGATGTTGTTTTCAAACATTCCCGCCGTTCAAATTGATGATCCCGGCACTTATGCGATAAACCTCGGTTCCGATTTCGGTTACGAGAATGTCGGCAATTCCTTTTTGCGCATCCACCGTAATGATCAGAACATAATGCCCCGTTTCGGATGTCGGCTGCCAGTTTTCATCATACTGCGCCGTATAAACATTATCGGTGGCCTTCATGTTCAAAACCGAAGTTAAATTTTTCTCGTAGTCTCCATTCAAAAGTTCGGCGGCGTTTTGCGCCAAAAATACCGCTTGTGTCAAGCGGGCGCTGTTTTTGCTCTCACGATCCGCTTCCACATACAAGCCCACGCAAATCGCACAGCAGATCGAAAAGATCAGCATTGCCGACATCAGTTCGATCATAATTAAAGAACTTTTTCTCCCGGTATCACTCATTCCGACACCCCCTTCAGGGCGATCACCGCGCTGTTGACACTCCCGTATTCATCCGTGACGGTTACGGTTACAAAACCGTCTCCCGTACTGACCGAAAAACCCTTTGCCGATATCAGCGCCGTACCGGCATTCACATCAATTTCTGCATCTGCTTTGCAAAACAATTCACAAATGGAACCGTCGTAATAATAGATTTTCGTCACATAATCCACGCCGCCGTATTCACTGCCTAAAAGCAACGCATCGCCATCGCCGTATGTACCGACAGTAACCTCACCGGCCCGATCCGCTCTCCGCACGCGATTGGATATATAAGAGACCGCCATACGTCTGCTGTAATTTTGTTCGGAATTATCAATCACGGCACGATATACCGAAATCCCCATGGTCGTCAGCAGCATTGCCAGCAGCGCAAAAATCAACAATGGGATCAAAATTGCAACGCCGGAGAGCGTTCCCGTTCCTTTTTTGAATTTGCTGTTCATCATGGCTGCGTCCTCAAGGTCACGGTTACATCGGGCATAATATTGTCTCCGATGAATTGATAATGAATCGTGTACTTTTCTTCGTTGGCCGACAGCCCGTAATGACTGCGCAAATATTCGACATCCGCCGGATATCTGCCTTCCAAGGCATAACATTGAACGGCTGCCCGAATGACACTGTCATTGACAATCTTTCTGCCGCGTTCGACGCTCGAACGGTCATAGGCTTTGACACCTGTCACCACCGCCAGCACGATAAGGGCAAAAAAGATCAGCTTGATCAGCGTATTGCGAAGCGAATGATCTTTTTCTTTAATAAACATACCGTCACCCGATCGAATTCATAATCGCGGTCAGAGGCAGCATCACCGAAAGCAGCACCAAACCCACCATCACGCACAACACGATGACAATTGCGGGTTCGACCCTACCGACCGCGATTGAGATGCGCTCATCGGCTGCTTCCTTGTATCTGCGTGCCGCTTCTGCCATCGCTTCTTCCGCTGCACCCGCTTTTACACCCGCCGAGAGCAGTCCCGCCGATAAACCGGTCATCAGACCGCTGCCGCCGACAGCCGCGCCGAAAGATTTCCCTTCTTCCAGCAATCCCAAGCATTTATCGGCATCCGCCAGTACCTTTTTTTCCTTAGTAACGCTCATTCCGCCTTTAATCGCTTCACTGTAGGTCGCACCGCCGGCTAAAAGCATCGCTGCCGCAGAGCAAAAATCGGAGAGTGCCATTTCGCGTGCGAGTTTTTTGCCCCCGAAAATCGCCGAACCGATCTCCCGCACCCGTTCCCTGCCTTTTTCCTGCGCTGTCATAATCAGCATGGCAAATCCCACAAATGCTGTCAAAATAGCAATGCCGAATGCCACCCATTTAGACGCTTCTCCGAAATGGAGCAGTGCCATTGTCGTAGCTGAAACCTCGATACCTAAATCGTTGTAAACTCCGGCGAAAACCGGAAGTACGCTGACCGTCAGCACCATAACGACGATGACCATCAACAGCAGCAGAATCAGCGGATAGGTCACCGCACGGCGGACACTCGACGAAATCTCGGCAAGCCGCTCATAATGCTCAGCCAAACGCGTGCATACCTGTTGAAGTTTCCCCGAGGTCTCTCCCAGTTTCAGCATGCTCAGCATGTACGCCGGAAAAACGCCGGCACCTTCCGCAGCTTCCCAAAGCGGACTCCCGGCTTCCAATTTGGTATACAGCTTCTCGAGGATTTCCATCTCCCGATTGTCCGTGCAATCTGTTTTCATTGCCGCAATTGCATCCGAAGGCAAAATTCCGGCCTGCATGATCATCGCCAGCTCGCGGCTGAACGCCCCCAGTTCTTCGTCCGTGAGTTTTTTGATTTTTGTTTCCATACACGCCACTCCCCTAATACTGATATTTTTGTGTATAATTGACGCCTTTGCTGTAAAGCGAATTCAATTTAGGATTATCGAGATAGGCCGATACGAAAGTGGGGTCCATCATCTCCCAGCCGTTTCCGTCGTAATAAATCAACCCGCCGATCCAGCCCTCACCGTCCAGCCACACATCGATCCAAGCGTGATAAACGTCGCCCGCATAACCGATAATTAATTTACAGGGAATGCGGTTGTAGCGCAGCATGCCGGACATCAAGGACGCATAGTCAAAACAAATCCCTGTCTTTGCGGCTAAAACGTTATCCAACACCGGAATGTAACCGCTTTTAACCGTTGCGGCCAGCTCATAATCATAAGTCAGCGTCCGTGTGACATAGTCGAATATTGCCGAAGTCACTTCGACGTCGGTGGACAGGCCTTTTGCAAGTTCTTCGGCCTTCGCGCGGGTATCGGGTGCCGAGGCAAAATCGACAAATTGGTTGGAATATAAAAACGGCAGCAAATCGTCCCTCAAAGTGACATTGATTGTACAGGAAAACATCACCGCGTAATTTGTTCCGCCGATCCCCTCTACCACATTGATTGTATAATTTCCGCTGCCCTGTGTCAAAGGTAAAATTTCATTTTTATTGGGGGCAATATCGAAGTTGTATGTAGCACCGCCGCTCTTGATCACCTGGGTTTTCAAACGTCCGCCCGTACCGCTGCCGCCGTATTTGACGATGATAAACCCCTCGGACAGGTTGCTGCAGTCCACGCTTGCCCCTTCACCCGCCAGAACGTCAGCACCGTATACGATATCCCTTATATCGGGTACGTTTGATGAATAAACCCGCTGTACCGGACCGCTCGGTTCCGATGAAACCGCCTGTGACGAAACCGGCTGGGACGAAACCGATTCCGCTGTGCTTTCCGGTTCCGAAGAAATTGTTGAAACAACCGATACCGGTTCGGATGATGCAATCGGTTCCGAAGAGCTCTCGAGAGATGATTCAGCTGAAATGGCCGATGAAACCGGTTCCGAAGAGATCTCCGGGGCCGAAGAGAGCAGAGATGAACTTTGCACCTCGGATTGTGACATTGTGATGGAAGCGACAGAGGCAACGCTTGAAAAAGCGGACGATGTCTCCGATTGGGGCATGCCTGAGCAGCCCGCCGAAAACATCGTCAGTATTAAAGCAGTAAAAAACGCTATTATCCTCTTTTGTTCCATCATTTTTCCCATAAAAGAGAAGGCCTATTCGGCCAACTCAATCTGCTGTAATTTATAACTGATCGTCATCCAATTTTTTCGGTTATTCTTATAAAAAGCGGAGATAATTCGCCGCATAACCATCTCTCCGTCCTCAAATGTCAGCGCCGGCAGCATGATGACGAACTGTTGGGGGCTGTATTTGGATACGACGTCGCCTTTCCGCAGTGAAGTCAAAATACTCTGCTGTAGCTTGTCCATCACCGAGACGACGGATTTCATCGGCGGCATTTTCCCGCTCTGTGCCGAGACGGTCATCAGCGCCACATAAATCGACAGTCCCAATCGAGCCGCACGTCGGGCTTCAAGCCGGTAGGCTTCGCGGAAGAAGCCGTATTCGCAATAAAATGCCCCCGCCGCTTTTTCGGATTCACGCAGGTCGTCGAAGATCGCCGAAAGATCCGTTTCATAATCCTTTTGAATCTTCATGATCTCCTCGTACAACCCGTGCAGTTCCTCGGAGGGCTTTACGCCGAGATTGCGGTATAAAAGATCGGTAATGGTCTTGTATTTATCCATTGCCGCCTGCTCTTTTCCCTGACGAAGCAATGCCGTAATCAGCAGGCAGTAAAGTTTTTCATCCATCGCGTCGGTCTGCAGTGCCTTGGTACAGTATTCTTCCATCTCGGCGTACCGGCCGTTGGTCTGCAGCAGTTCGGAGATGCTGTAGACGGCGTTCAAATACATGGTGTGATAATGGGTCTGGAGGGTAATGACCCAGAGTTCACCCGATAATTTCTGCAAAAAGTCGCCCCGGTAAAGACGCAGCGCCTTTGCGTAATAATCAATGGCCTCTTCATCGGACAGTCCTTTGATTGCGGCCCGTTTACAAAGCCGTTCAAACTGTTCGACGTCCACCACACATTTTGACTCGGGATTCCAACAATAACTGCCCCGCTGCGCAATGATCAGTTCTCCTGCGGGATCGATCGGGGACAAAAACGCTCTTACGCGATAAAGCAGGGTTTTCAGGGCGCTGATCAGATTTTCACTCTCATTATCATCACTTCCCCACAGAAGATCAAAAAATTCCTCGTGAGAAATGCGTTTGCCTCGGTTTGTGATGATATACGCCAGAAAATTCCACATCTTCATCGAACGGTTGGTCGCATCGGAAACAACGCCGTTTCCGGCACGAATCTCGAAACGCCCGAGCATTGAGATGTATACCGGATCGGAATTATCGGCGGTCACAGCCGCTGCTGCAGTTCTGAGCGAGCTATTCTCGGATTTCACGTCCATCGTAACCCTCCTTTTTATAGCTTAGTAAGAGACAGATAAACCGCCCTGGCCAATAATTACACATTTTTTCAAACCAAAGCGGTTACATTATATCACACTGTCGCGCCAAAGAAAAGGTATTTGTTAAATTTTTTTGCCGCTTTTTATGTATCCTCACGTATTTTGAGCGTTATTTCACAGCTTTTTCGGCATATTCCTTGGCGAGTTGAACATAGATCCGATAGTCAGTCATTTTAACGCTAGGCGGCGTCTGATGGTCTACTGCCGCGACGTACCGTCCGTATTTCATCGCCGGAAGCAGGCGCTCGAATTCGGCTCTCATGCTCTTTTCAGGGTTATAATTGGGGTCTTCTTTGACATTGAACATCGTCATCTTATCAAATCCGCCGATCCAAACAAAATCGGGGAACTTTTTGGTGAGTTCGACAATGTCCACACCGGCTTGGCGTTCCAGCGGCAAAATGCCCTCTATCCCGGAACCGATCAGCCACGGCACCATCTTGGAGATATCTCCGTCCGAATCGACAATGGCTTTGATGTGGTGCTTTTTCAGTTCGGGAATGATCCGCTGATAGTAGGGTTTCATAAATTCGTTAAAAATGTCCTCCGACAGCATCGGGCCGTTGTTGTAGGACATATCCTCGGCAAAAGTCATAAAATCGGGTTCAAAGATCGCCGTTATTTTTTCAAGCATGCGCAGATGCCAGTCGAGCAGATCCTCGCAGATCTCATGGTACATCTCGGGTTCATCATAAAAGGAATACAGGTGCGGTTCAATCCCGAGCAGCACGCGCGGCCACCAAAAAAAGCCGTCAAATGTGAACCAGGTGATCTGTCCGTCCTTTTGACATTCAGCCAATTGTTCGAGCTGCTCTTTGATCGGCTCGATGGCATCCGGCAGAATCCAGCCGTTTTTACGGGCCTCGCGGTACTCTTGAATATTGGTGATACGTGGTGCGCCGTGATAAGCCGGTTTGGGCAGATCGGACGTGCTGTGCTGCAGCCAAATCTGATGATTCCGATCCATGCCGAAATAATCGTACATCCCGATCCTGCCGAGGTCTTTCGGCATCCCCTGACTCTCCCAGTTCTCGACGGTCTTATCCCACCATCCGGCCCACTCAATCACAGGCAGTCTGTCATCGGGTTTTTTACCGTTGAAAATACATTGAAGCCGTTCTCTTGCCGTCATTTCAGTCAGTCCCCTTTATTTGTGATAGATTCCGTATTCATGCGCCGTATTATAAGCAGCCAACACGTTCTCCAACGGGCTGTTATCCTGAATCGCATGGGTCGGAGCAAAGGCGTATCCGCCGCCCGGCATCATGATGTCCAACGTCTCTTTACAGTTTTGAACGACGTCTTCCACCGTACCGTAGGCCAGCGGCCCTGCGGTTGAGATACAACCGTGAAAGGCCAGTTTATCGCCGTAGGTCTTTTTTAAATAAGCCGGTTCCATGTTCGCCGCTTCGGGCTGAAGAGTGTCCACGATATTGATGCCGATTTCGATAAAATCGTTAAACGCCCAACTCGACGACCCACAGGAGTGGATCATCGACATTTTGCCGTAGTGCTGTGCCAGTTTGGTGAATTTCGCATGAATCGGCCGGATATTGCGCAAATATAAATCATGGCCGATAATCGGACCTTTCTGTGTCCCCAGGTCTTCACCCATCCAGAAAAACGTGATGTCGTCGTGGAATTTTTCAAACATCCGCTCCATAACCGCCAGTTGGTGATCGGTTTTGCGTTTGATATAGGTCAGGGTTGCCTCATCGTCGGTAATCAGATTCACCAGCACGTCTTCCATGCCCATCAGCATACCGGTGGAATTGATGATGTCGCCGACGCCCGGGTCGCCGTAATAAATCGCCTTGTCGGTGTTAGCGCGCAGAAAATCCCGGCAGCCCTCATAATCATAATCATCGGGATTCGGCATCGGCCAGTTGGCGATCACTTCCTCGTCAGCACCGGCCAGCGGGAAATCGCAGTAGTCCTGATAGCCGCCCGACTCATGCTGGACCCAGCGGGTGTGAATACCGGTGATCGAATTGACCGTAACACCCGGCTTCTCCGACGGTGCAAACAGCGGCTTGCCGATGTATTTGGGACGAATACCGAAAAAGTCGCAGCCGAGGCCGCTTTTGACCGCGTATCGATCAGCGGGATCGACCCCGAGCGCCGCCGCAATCTTGCGGTTGATGCCGGGATTGCAGTCGTAATCAATCGGAACCCTGTCCGGAATCTCGTGTGAAAACGCGGTCAACACCCGCTGCCGAGAAGTCATTTCCGCCTTTTTAATTGTAATAACGCTCATGAACCAAACACCTCACCCAATCAGTTTTTTCAGCCGGTCATGCAGCCGTCTCATATATAAAACAATCAATTTAGACAATGCGATATCATAAACTACAAAAGCGATGTTACCCAACCCCCACAATGCCGGGATGCCGTATTGGCCCAACACCGTATTCTCGAACCCGGTCACGAAAAACAACCGGGTACTGATGAAATAAAACCCCACTACCGCAAGGTTAAAGACCGCCACTTTGACGATCCAGCACAGTATATTCGACTTAATTTTCTCAATCGGCGCTTTGGCGATCGGATACCAGCCGAGAATACAGCAAAACAGGATTCCCGCCTCTTTATCAGCCAACAGGAGAATGGACAACAGTCCCACCGCCACAAACGCGCTCACCGAGGTCTTGAAGCCGAATTCAATCACGAGCGGTACCAGCAGCATACCCGCCAGCGCCGCTAGCGAATACGAGGCCGTCGGCAATACGCCTGCAAGCAGCATCAGCGCCAATGCCAGTGCCGTAATCACGCCGCCGAACGCCACAGCCTTTGTTTTGATTCTCATCGGCTCCCCCGCAATTCAACCATCAAATGGGTTTCCTTAACAGCAGGTACACAAGTCGCCGCCCATGCACTCACAGCAGGTATCGGCGCAGCACAGACCCGCGCACATATCGCAGGAACCGCAGCCACCCGTTCCGCAGCCGCCGGTGCCGGTCTGGCGATAAGGCCCGTTTTGCTGTTGATTCGGAGAACCGTAATTCCCGGAACGCTGCCACTTAACCCGGTTTGTCGCAGAGGCATATTCATTATTATTGGGATCCATATTGGCCGCCCGCTCATAATTCGCAGCAGCTTGTTCCATCCAACCGCGCCGTTCGAATACGACGCCTTTAAGATAATACCACTCGGCGTTACGGGCCGAGCTCGGAAACCGTTCCAAAGCACTGTCGGCGCCGGCGTAATCCCCGCGCGCAATAAAAGCGCGAGCCTCAGCGAACTGCGCACTGCCCTCACCCGAGCCCGTCGTACCCCTTCTGGCGGACATAACGCGATCATAAGCATCGTTAATCTGTTGCATCTTCTCTTTAGCCAGATCCGACATCGGGTTGCCGTTGTAGTTATCGGGATGATATTTGCGCGCCAACTCGCGATAAGCGGCTTTGATCTGCTCTTCGGTGGCATTCGGCGCTACACCGAGCACTTCATAAGGGTCCATTTTTAAACCGTTCCTTTCGTACAGAATCGGATATTCGGAGAACTTCAGTTTCCCATATGAAAACTGCGTCTGTCGTTTTGTTTCTTCGGTTTTTCAGATCCGGGACGCATGACGTCGTTTTGAACCTTGAGTGTTCCCAGCTCAACTATATTATCGATAATAGGGTGATGATATTGTGAAGGGAGTTTATCATATCGTACCGAGACCTCGGTCAGGCACAGATTTAAAACCTCAATCATCCGTTCCGGACAGGTTTTGAACGGATTGAATCCGCCGCTTTTTTGGTCTTTTTTCAAGTCGTCCGCCGCGTCGATCAGATAGACCCACCGCCCGAGCATATACCCGAATTCATATACCGGCCGTTTCCGCTCCGGGTTCGGCTCACAGCTCTCGAGAATCTTCCCCAATGCGGTCGCGGTTGGGTCAGCGGCTAAATCGATGCCGGCGTCCGGGTCTTTTTCAACGCGCAGTTGATTGTCAAACCCCTCCGATACGATGGCACGAAGTCCCGGGTGATCGCGCTCGGCCCGCTTCAGCGGCCTTTTGAAAAACGGTTTCAACAAAACCCGCAGCCGCTTTCCGTCGGCAACATCATCGCAGAGTTTATAATAACTCATTACCACCGCGACCGCCGCGCTGAACTTTGTGGCTTCGTTTTGACAGAGTGGTCTTTTTTTGGTCGGATTCACGGCGCAACGGAACGGTTTGGTCACTTCTGTCTCACCGGTCGCGCACATGCGAAACAGCGCCGCGAAGACAAAATCATAGGACAGCGACAGCCGAAGCATCGGCGCATAATTTTGAAGCTCGCGGCACACCCCGCAATAGACCGCCTTATAATTCTCGTATTCACAGACCAAAAGCCGGGGGGTAAACGGCTTGATATAACCAAACATTTAACGGCGCAGCCAGACCGCCATTTCACTGGGCCCGCGGTTGGCAAACGCATAATACGGGATCAATTTCAGTTTTGACGGTTGGGTGTTTCCACTAAAGGGCCGATAAAGCATCGGGCTATTGTCATATTCACGCAAACCGGAAACGGTCAATGTCTGTACACCCAGCGCTTCATCAAAGCCGACTTCGGTTTCGAGCGGCAGCTTGACCCGTACATTATCCAGATAATCGCCGTTATCAACCGCTTCGGCGCAGAAGACCACCGGTCCGCGCATAATCGCAATGCGTCCGGAATCCTCTGTGATGTGCGTGTTCGCCTCATATGCAACCGGAATCATCGGGAAATCGAGTTCAACCGTAAAATCATCGGTTGTAACTTCAATATATGCATAACCGTTTATGATTGTATTCGTTTCACCGATAACGGGATTCGCACACCAGCCCGGAAGCCGTACTGCCAGCTTTTTGCCTTTTGCGCCCGTGACGCGAATCTCGATTTTGCCGTCGGCCGGATATTTCGTGCTTTGCGTGACCGTCACCGGGCGGCCTCCGAGTTCGAATTCAGCTGTCGAACCGGCATATTGATGCACAAACAAGGTGTTTTCCGAAACGGTATAGAAATATTCGCCCAGCGCGGCGATAAAACGCGTGACATTCGGAGGGCAGCAGGAGCATTTGAACACCCTGACACGTTCGGTGATCGGTAAATAATCCGGGTCTTTGGGCATCGAAGTATGCCTGCCACGGTCCCAAAGAGTGATTTTCAGCGGATTCGTATAGAAAAATTTCTCTCCGTCAAGTGAGAGACCCGCTAAAAATCCGTTATACATCACCCGTTCCACCGTATCGGCATAACGGCTGTCAGCTTCCAAATTCAACATCCGATTCGCAAACATCGCCAGTGAAATCGCCGCACAGGTCTCGGCGTAAGCGGTTTTATTCGGTAAATCCCAGTCGATTGTAAAGGCCTCACCGTTGTTGCTGCTCCCGATGCCGCCCGTGATATACATCCGTCGCTCGGTGATATTTTTGAAAAGCATTTCACAGGCCTCAAACAGTGCTTTATCATTACGTGCCCAGGCATTGTCGGCCATTCCGCTGTACAGATAGCACGCCCGAACGCTGTGGCCCTCAGCTGTTTTCTGCTCGCGCACCGGCAGGTGGCACTGACAGTACATCGCCCAACCGTCCAGTTCATCTTCCGGTGTACCGTGGTTATCAATAAAAAAGGCTGAAAGGTCGAGATATTTTTGCTCGCCGGTGGCCTTCCAGAGCTTGATCAACGCCAGTTCGATTTCCTCATGTCCCGGCGTTAAAAACGCAGCCGCTCTTTTCACTGCAAATGTATCATAAATAAAATCGGCATAGTCGCGCATCAGATTCAAAAAGCGGTCTTTGCCGGTCGCCTCGTAATAAGCCACGGCCGCTTCGAACAGATGCCCGGCGCAGTAGAGTTCATGCCACCCGCGGACTTTCAGTTTGTTTTCCGGATCCACCACCGTAAAATAGATGTTAAAATAACCGTCCGGTTGGCGGTGCGCTTCGATTTTATCGATCACTTCCTCGATTTTTGCTTCGAGTTCAGGATCGGGGTTTTTATCAATGATGTAAGCCGCGCTTTCAATCCACTTCGCGATATCCGAATCCCAAAAATAATGCGGCTTATTCGGCTTTCCTTCCGTCCAGTCGAAATCAAAGGCGGCAAAACGCCCGGTGTCCTCAAATTGATCGCGCACCGCGCGAATGGTCACATCGCGATTCAATTGCTGTTTTTGTCCCCAAAATCCGCCCTCAATGTCCACTTTTTGAAACGGGATGCGTTGAAAATGCTGCATATAAAACCCACCTTTTATTCTTCAAATTTTTGATCCAGTTGTGCGGCTCGCTCGGGAGACGGAGCAAACACCCGTTCTTTGGATTCCCTGTTTTTCGCTTGTTCATACCGCGCTTTAATGCGTTCAGCCCGCACCTCATCCGGCGTCTCAACCTTTTTCCAAACATATCGAATGCAATGGTCTTCAAAAAACGTTTCCGCTTCGGCGCGTTCCGCCTTTGTCCAAAATCCCGCGTCAATCACACTGTCTATACCTTTTTCATCGAGCTGCCGGGCTGTTTTAAACAGGTACCGCAGACACCGACGCTCAGTCTCGGCATGTTTCGCACCCAAGCATTCGGTGAAAATCGTGAGCATCAATTCGTCACACGACAGTAATACCGTACCATTTTCAGCAATCTTTTGCGCTTCGGTGGTCTTTCCCGATGCAATTTTTCCGCACATAAGTGTAACCATATTAAGTCATCCTTTCGGACCGGGAGAAAAACTTTATTAAACCTTCTTATCTCTAAAAAATAATGCGGGAATCGTCAAATTCCCGCACTATTGGTTTCAACAAAACGAATCAGTCGCAATAAGAGCTTCTGACAGACAACTTACCGAGAATCGGAATCTGGAACACACGCCCTGCAAGGGTCATCAATAAACCAAACACATAAGTACCGATAAATGTAAACATGATGGACAGACGAATCGTCTGTGTGATATTCTGCACGGGCGGGAACATGTAGGAGAAAATCCTGTACATAATCGACAACGCAAAAACGATAACCACTGTGATCAAAGCCAGCAACATTGTCTGAACTGCCGCTTGCTTAACATAACGGCTCTTCTTTTCAATAAAGAAATAGATCAAACCCACAATTCCGAAGGTCAGATAATTTAAGATACTCAATAAGTACAACGGAGCGCCCGTTGAGGACTTTTCACCTTTCGGCATAAACCGGTTGAACATACCCTTTTCTACCGTAAAAGCATATACCAGTAAAAGGACGAACAATGCTGCAGTAAAGATACCGTACCAACCGAACATCTGTCCTTCTATTGCGCGAATCTGTTCAAGATAGGGAGTAACACTTGCTTTTTGGAAACCTGCCAACCACATATCGAACAAATACTGGCTATCAAATGTTGAAAAAACTTTTCTCAAAAAATAATTATCGGTATCTTTGGGGAGATTATTGATGATCAAGTGATATTGTTCGGTGAAAATGCTGATTTCATTATATTTAGAATCGATTTGATCAACCAAATCAAAATTCACTTGACTGATAAAGGTTCCCAAGTCGGAAGAAGCATACCACAAACGAGCGTTGCGTCTATAGTGGGCAACTTGGTTGATGTACGGTTCCTCCTGCCGCATCGTTCGAGAATAGAGATCATCCAAAATATCGGCTTTTTGATCCAATTTTGTGCATGCCATCACAGCTGAAAACAGCATAACGGCGGCACAGACGGAACAAACCACCCGACGAATGATCATACGCGCCAACCCCTGGCGCTTTTTCAATGAAGCCATAAATCAGAACCCCCGAAATAATTTCATAAGGTCATTATAGAATAACTTTTTGTTAATGTCAACCGTTTTCGAATTTTTTCCACAAACCATCACACACGTGTTGAACTTTTCTGTATTTTATGATAAAATAATACTATAATCAGATTCGGAGGGGTTTTATGTCCGGTCATTCCAAGTGGAATAACATCAAACGCAAAAAGGAAATTACCGACGGTGCCAAGGCGAAGATCTTCACCAAGATGGGCCGTGAGATCTCCATCGCTGTCCGCGAGGGCGGTGCAGATCCTTCTACCAACTTTAAGCTTGCCACCCTCGTTGCAAAAGCAAAAGCCAACAATGTCCCAAACGATAACATCGAACGCGCTATCAAAAAGGCGGCCGGTGCGGATAATAAGGATGAATTCGAAATTATCATGTATGAAGGTTACGGTCCCGCGGGTATCGCTTTCATGGTCGAAACCATGACCGACAACCGCAACCGTACAGCCGGTGACCTGCGCCACATTTTTGATAAAAACGGCGGAAATCTCGGCCAGACCGGCTGTGTGTCCTTTATGTTCAATCAAAAGGGCATTATCACGATCGATGCCGAGGACGTCGATGAAGAAAAACTCACCGAGGCCTGCATCGACGCCGGTGCCGACGACATCACACTCGACGATGAAAGCTTTATCATCACAACCGCGACCGCTGATCTCGAAACCGTCAGCGCCACCCTGCAAAAAGCAGGCTACAAGCTCGAATCCGAAGAGGCGGCCTATATCCCCACCACCTACACCAAAGTCACCGACGAAGAAGCGCTCATCAAATTCAGCAAACTCACCGACGGACTCGACGATAACGACGACGTCACCGACTACTGGCACAGCATGGAATAAGTTTTTTTGCAGTTTTGTGTAAAATGTAAAGTTTAAAGTGACATTCCCATATGATTTAAAAACCCCGCTGCCGATTTTTCGGACAACGGGGTTTTAAATTTAATCAGGGCGATTTTGAACAAGTGCAGTACCGGATTAATCATGTTATATAGTACGGATTACCAAGCGCTTTGCATCCGTCGGAATCGGTAATTTCAAGACGAACATAAGTCCACGAGTCATCAATTTTCGTCTCGAAATGCGTGATATCATCGTTAAAAGATAACTGTCGCGGGCAGTGCCAAATCGGATTTTTCAAATAAACGGATTTCACAGGCGAAAAATCCGCATAAAAAACATGATCTTCAATGTACATATTATGTATTTGCGGAGCTATACCGTTTTTCCCGACGCATGAATAAAAGTTTCCCTTTTCAAGGGCATTGATAATATTCGAATGGTTTAATTCTTTTGCTTTTATCATGATAAATCCGCCCATATAGCTGCTGTACGGCGAATCGGGAGGTGCGTCAAAATCTTTATTTCCGCTGTGGTTATCGTCGGTAGCGACAGCCCATATCTTACGCCCGTTTCGTAACATCGCATCGTAGTAGACATCCGACCAGCCCGTGCGGTTCATTTTTTCAACGATATGATTATAAATCTCCATCGCGAAGATGTTTTGAAGTCCGAAAAATTCTTTGGTTTCATAATGTGAAGCACCATGGAATGAACAGGCGGGGTGATTGTACATCACCAAATAATCGTTGTCGACATAGGATTTTATCAATTTATTGGCGTTTACAAGGTTACATTCGAGATCGAGCGGAAAATATTCTTCCTTTACGCCGTAATATTTCGGATAACAATTAAAATGATAGATTTTCAGCGTTTTACGGTTTTCCCAATGTACTTCAAATCCCGGAAGCGCCATAAATTCATCATCGTTCAGATAATCTTTATACGAAAGTTTATTATCTGTGAAAGCAATGATTTGATACCCGTGTTCTTTATAAAGCTCTTTTATTTGCTGAGGGGTCGAAAATCCGTAACCGGAATCAATTTCTTTTGTATGACAATGCAGGTTTGCTTTGTATAAATTTCCTTCAGCTGGTAATAAATCGACTCTCATTATTTTACCGCTTTCCTTGTGCCGTTATAGAATCCATTACTCACTATTATGATATTAACATGTTTATCTTGATGCCCAGACAGGTCGTCAAAGTTACTTCCCAAAAGGAAACCGGGTTTTATTTCTTGTTGATTACATGAGCCGCTTTTTCATAATCCTGCTTTTTCACAAAGACCTGATACTGCGTTTCAAATTCCGGATTATTCCCGAGTGAGACAAGCGTTCCCGTATTTCTGCCCCTGCTTCCTGTATAAGTCGTTTTAAACGAATATCTGATGCGTTCGCTGTTCAATAAATCTGTGGTTCGCGCAAAAACTTCCGGCGAATAGGTGCTGATCAATTCGACTCTCCCTGTTAAAAATTCGAACATCACTCTTCGCCTTAGTTTTCGGGCGGATAATAATTGTTGATGGTGTTCACGGCCAAATCCAGATCAATCCCAAACTCCAAAGGTGCATCTGTGTCGGTCGGCATCATTCCGAGGCAGATATAAAACAGGCAGTCACCGCGTTCCACGATTTGAGACAGCTGTGCGCGCTGATAAGAGCCGTTCACGGAATACGACCGATAATAGGCCGTTAAATCCGTTTTCATCTGCTCCAATGCGGCTTTTACTGTCTCAATTGAATTTTTCCCCGCACGTACCGCAATGATCCGGTCGCAATATCCGTCATCTGAGCTGACAACGCCGTAATAGTCCTTAATATCATCCGCACTCAAACCGGTTGCCATTAAAAATGCATCCTTCGAGAGTTCTGACCGCCCCACCGGAACGGCAACTGTACCCACATCAGCCATAAATGCTGCATCGATTGCGTCCGTGACTTCCTTCATAGAGGTCCCCGCACATCCGGTTAAAGTTGAAAATAATAATATCAACGCCGCTGCAATTGCCGCTGCTTTTTTCCCATATGATTTCATTTCGTTCTCCCCTTCTTTATGCGATCGGATTTTTCCGATTGCGGTTTGCTCAAACAGATTTCAAAAAGCGGGCACTCACTGCATTTCGGCGATCTTGCAGTGCAGATCTCCCGTCCGAACAAAACCAGCCGATGACAAAAATCATTGCTTTTTTCCGGCGGTAAAATCGCCTTCAACGCCATTTCGACTTTATAAGGATCGACGGTCTCACACAGTCCGAGCCGGTTTGATATTCGGATACAATGTGTGTCGGCGACCACGGCGGGCTTTCCGTAGATATCCCCCAACAGCAGATTCGCGCTTTTTCTCCCCACGCCTGGTATCGAAAGCAGTTGTTCCATATCATCGGGTATTTTCCCGCCGAACCGTTCATTGACCGCCTTTGCCGCACCGATAATATCCTTTGCTTTGGAATGATAAAAGCCGCAGGAAAAAATGTATTTCTCCAATTCCCCCTGATCCGCTTCGGTAAAATCAGTGATCGTGGGATATCTTTTGAATAATTCCGGCGTAATCATATTTACCCGCTCATCCGTACACTGCGCCGAAAGCCGGACGCTGACCATCAGGCGGAAAGGGTCTTCATAATCAAGAGAACAAATTGCCTCAGGATAACGGTTCTCCAGTATCTGCACGGCAATTTTCGCCCGTTCTTTTGCTTGCAGCTCTTTGGTTTTCATCGCGCTCGAATCACCTTCCAAAATCACCCTCCTAATGCTGCCATTATAACAATTTTCAAGAATCATGTCAATGCGAATTTTCCTTTAGCGAATCATGACAGTGTTTACGGTTGACAAAAAGTTAAAAATCACCTATTATAATCTCGAAAATCGCAAGCCCATATAAAACATCTGCTGAAAATTATTATTGCGAAGCCCTTAAAAGAAAGGTGGCCGTCCGTTTGAATAAAGAATCCATGGAGCTCAAAATCGCTCTTTTACAGGTAGAATGCGTCTTGGGAAATTGCCAAAACAATCTTGCACACGCCACACAGCTATTTGAAAAAGCCGTACAGCAAGGTGCAAACTTTATTGTTCTGCCCGAATTGTTTTACGAGGGATATGATCTGAACGCTTACACACCGGACAAATCGGAAGAGACCTCCAAAAAGAATCTGTATATGCTGGAACAGTTCAAACGGCTTTGTGAAAGCAATTCTGTCTGGGCCGTGGTGCCTTATGCCGAAAAAGATAACGGTAAGATGTATAATTCTCTTGTGCTGATTGACGGGCATGGTGATATATTCTGCAAGTACCGTAAAACCCATCTGTGGGACAGCGAAAAGAATTATTTTTCATACGGTGATACCGGCGTTTGCGTTGCCTGTACCCCGTTTGGCAAAATCGCATTGATGATTTGTTATGATATTGACTTCCCCGAGATGGCACGCACCGCCGCGCTTAAAGGCGCTGAAATGCTGGTTTTACCCGCGGCATGGGATTATATCAATAAAGATCTGTGGGAGATTTTCTTGCCCGCCAGAGCAGCGGAAAATATGATGTTTGTCTGCGGTGTCAATTTATTTGAAAAAACAGACACGAGCTATCTTTTCGGAAACAGCAAAATAATAAACCCGAGAGGTACGGTGATTTCTCAACTTCCCATTCAGGAAGAGGGGCTTCTTGTACAAACTGTAAATCTTACCGAAGTATATGTGTACCGCAAGCGTTTTCCTTATTTAATTGACAGACGCACAGATTTTTTAAAATAATTTCTTTTCTTATTCATTCAATAATTATATAAAAAGCAAGTGATATCATTCTGAGCGGAGCATTTTTGGGTTTCCATCAAATGCGGAGTCGAAGAATCTCCAAAAGATTATGGGTTACGGATGCGAATATTTTAGCTTTTATCAATTAAAGACCCTTCGACAAGCCCGCCGTGAAACGGCGGACTGCTCAGGATGACAACTTGATCTTATGATAAACTGAAAAACCCCCGCTGCGAATGCAGCGGGGGTTTTCTTAGTCCGTTAAGGATTCATTAAACCGAAAGGTTTAATTACTTTCTTTTGCGGATAACCAGTGTGGAGATGCCGCCGATGGCAGAAGCGCCGATGGTGATGAGGTATGCAATCGCGTTGAACGGATTGCCCATCGCCGGGGTGCTTGTGTCGGACGGAGCAACAGACACGGTGGAGGACGGAGCA
>Ga0116163_1000078_pt1 | contig 69565 bp, 66 predicted proteins | sample AD_UKC107_MetaG_FD_89889 | JGI IMG/M metagenome (GOLD analysis project Ga0116163, IMG submission 89889) | Active sludge microbial communities of municipal wastewater-treating anaerobic digesters from Hong Kong - AD_UKC107_MetaG | ecosystem: Engineered > Bioreactor > Anaerobic > Digestate...
CCGTGACCATGGAGGCCGTGAACAACAGCACCCTCCTTTTCACCTTCAGCTCGGGCGACGGCGCCGTCTCCCCCTCGTGGGGCGAGTGCCTCTACTTCAGCTTCACGGCGCTGACGGGCGGGACCCCCGACGGGCTGCACCCGGTGGGGCTCTGCAAGTACGCGGTGATGATCGAGGGCGTCCTCGGGTATCTTTTCCTCGCGCTCTTCGTGGTGGTGCTGGCGAGGAAGATCATTAGGTGAGCCGGGGGGGCGTAGAGAGCGAGTTTTTAAATTCCTAGCCATCGAATGCTAATGCCGATGGAACCGGACACCAGCTCAGATCAGCGCCCAGTGGTCCAGGCGAGCGAGATCCTGGCCAAAATCGAGCGGGGCGAGCCAGTCGAATACGACGGCGTGATCGTAGAGGGCGATCTGGACATAAGCGGGCTGGATCTACCGACGGAGCATGTGGACAGAAGCTGGTTAGAGAAACGTAGAGCGTTGACCGAAAAGCGGAAAGTAATCAGCTCACAAATTATCATCACCAATTGCGAGATGCAAGGTCCTGTAAAATTTGATAATGCACATTTCGAGAATACTACCATCTTCGAGGAAGCCGATTTCTGTAGAGTTGCAAACTTCAGGGGGTCCAAGTTTAGCGGAAGGTGTGCCAACTTCAGTAAAGCCGAGTTTTTCGAGGATGCAGACTTTATGGGAACCAAGTTCACTGGTGGATTTACCGACTCAGGGGAACCCAAGTTCGACGAACATACCGACGTAGATGGACCAAACTTCGAGGGAGCCAAGTTCATAGGTCATGCAAACTTCAGTGAAGCCAGCCTCGATGGCCCCAACTTCGAGGAAGCCGAATTCGGTGAGGATGCCGAGTTCGGGGGAACCAAGTTCACTGGATATGCCTACTTCAAGGGAGCCAAGTTCGGTGGTAACGCCCACTTCTACGGAGCCAAGTTTCCCAGCGAAATTTCCGAACTTGAAATGGCTGATTTTGAGGCAGCCGAGTTTGGAAAAAATGCCTACCTCGGAGCAATCCAGTTTTGCGGGAATGTTAATTTCATAGGGGTCAAGTTCATCGAATATGCTGACTTCGGGGAAACTGAGTTCAGCGAATATGCCGACTTCCGCAGAGCAGAGTTCTGCGGGGATGTCAACTTCTGGGGATCAAAGTTCGGCGGGAATGCTTGCTTCAAAGGAACCGAGTTTAGCGGGGATGCCTACTTCGATTATGATCAGTTTAACAAGGACATATCGTTCGAAGACACGAAATTTGACCAGCCTACTTCTCAAGAGGTTGCATGTAGAATTGCAAAAAGAAAGAAGGAAGATCAAGGAAATAAAAAAGAAGCTGATGATTACTTTTACAAGGAAATGGAGGCAATAAGATTAGGAAATGGAATCAAAGGAACAAAAAAGATGAAATGGCCTTGGAAAATGCAGATATCCGAATGGCTCGAACTTGTTGGATCAAAGGTCTGGCGGCTCGGGAGATATGATTTTCTTGAATACATTTTCCTCCAAGGTATTTTCGGATACGGGGTCCATCCCCTTAGATTGTTTGGCTTTTGGATTTTAATGGCCTTAGCCTTTGCTTCGATTTATTGGTACTATGATGCAGTCGAAGGCGCAAGCGCGTGGTTTGATTACGTTTGGTTTAGCATAGCAACTTCAGCGACTCCCGGTTATGCCCTTTATAATCCCATAGGGCATTATAAAATAGTGACAGGAATCCAAGCCATAATCGGCACCTTCATGTGGGCCGCCTTCATCGCCACCTTCGCGAGAAAGTGGCAGCGGTGATGCGGCCGCAGGCGGCGCGCGCCCCCTCCGCCGAGCGGACGGTGGGTGGTCCCGCCACCGGTCCGGCGATGACGGGGAGGCGGCCGGGGATGGGCCATGTCTTGAACTCCAGCAGGTGGCGAGGGCCGGAGAAGTTATATGGGATAAATGGGTTAAATGGGAGGAGGTTTAGGATATGCCGCTCGCCAAAATCGACGATAGAGGAAGGGTGCAGCTTCCGAGCAATCTGAGACGGAAGATGAAGCTGAAAGAAGGAGACGAGTTCGCTGTGGAAGATCTCGGAGAGGATACGATCATCCTCAAGAGGATCGACCTTCGTGCGCTGCTGAAAGACGCGATAGAGAAGGCTAAGTCTGTCGATCTCGAAGAGCTGGAACGGGAGATCGAAGAGGAGAGCAATCAACTTGCCCGCCAGAAGTTCAAGGTATCTCCTCGATAACACGGTCTTCATCGCCACCTTCGCGAGAAAATGGCAGCGTTGATGCGGGCGCTAAGCTGCGGCGCGCACCTCCCCCACGAACGCCGCCCGCCGGGAATTGTCCCGCCCCCGGTCCGGCAACGGCAGGGAGGGTGGCCTGGGATGGGCACCTGTGTAGCAGTGAGGATCGGATGGTATTTAGTGGCAGTAACTCCAACTGATGGTGACAGGTAGAACAGATGGCTCTAACGGAAGTCGGGAGAGAGGACTCCGACCTGCAAGCTTCCGACTCTTATGGGGAGTTCAGCAAGGAGTTCATAGCGGAGGTGCTGGAAGCTGAAAAGGAGTGCAAAACGAGCCTCTGCAAGCGGTTTAATAACTTTGATGACCTGTTGGCTTCTCTCGAAGAATGAAAAAGCTGTCCTACTTTCATCGGCCTGAAAAGGCCCAAACCTGAAATAGTAAATATTCGATTATAGGCATCCTCTTCCCACATTCTGAGTTTTGAACTCTGAAATCCTGAATTCTCTCATGTAATATCCAAAACATTTTTTCATGAATGAAAAGCCAAATAACATAGCATAAAAATTACATAAAATACCTTTATTTGCTGCATTAACCATCACATTAAAAAGATACGCAGCAGTATAAATAACATAAAATGCGGCAAAAGCTAAATAGGTGATCATGCTAATTTTTGTCATATCAGTTCAAATCTCAAAACTGCGCGAGAGGTCATGAGAATGGCTAAGAACGTCAACCAGAGGAGCATCGACCCTGCCACCCGAGCGATGCTTCTGGAGGCCGACCGGGCGGGAATCGAGACCGCCTGGGACCGTTTCGAAAAGCAGCAGCCTCAGTGTGGATTCGGCCAGCTGGGAGTCTGCTGCCGCAACTGCAACATGGGACCCTGCCGGATCGACCCCTTCGGCGAGGGAGCCGATAGGGGGGTCTGTGGTGCCACCGCCGACATCATCGTCGCTCGAAACCTCCTTCGGATGATAGCCGCCGGCGCAGCCGCCCACTCCGACCACGCCCGGGACGCCGTCATGACGTTCAAGCAGATGGCCGAGGGAAAGGCCCGGAGCTATCAGGTGAAGGACGAGGCCAAGCTGAACGCTCTGGCCAAAGAGTTCAACATCTCCACCGAAGACCGGACCGCCGGGGAGGTGGCCCTCGAGCTCGCCAACGTCCTCCTATCGGAGTTTGGAAAACAGACCGGGCCGATCACGTTCACCCGGAGGGCCCCTCCAAAGAGGCAGAAGATCTGGGAGGACGCCGGGATCGACCCCAGGGGGGTGGATCGAGAGATCGTGGAGTGCATGCACAGAACTCACATCGGCGTCGACAACGACCCCGTTCACATCCTCCTCCACGGCCTGCGGACCAGCATCTCCGACGGCTGGGGCGGCTCCATGATCGCCACCGACGTCCAGGACGTCCTCTTCGGAACCCCGACGCCTGTGATGTCGGAGTCGAACCTGGGAGTGCTCAAGGCCGACGAGGTGAACATCATCGTCCACGGCCACGAGCCGATCCTCTCGGAGATGATCGTCGCCGCCGCCGAGGACCCCGAGATGATAGCCCTCGCAAAAGAGATGGGGGCGAAGGGGATCAGCGTCGCCGGAATGTGCTGCACCGGAAATGAAGTCCTGATGCGCCACGGGGTTCCGACGGCCGGAAACTTTCTCCAGCAGGAGCTGGCCGTGATCACCGGAGCGGTCGAGGCGATGGTGGTGGACGTCCAGTGCATCATGCCCGCCCTGGGAAATCTGGCCAGCTGTTACCACACCAGGTTCATCTCCACCTCGCCTAAGGCCGACTTCCCCGGCACCGTCCGGATGGAGTACCACGAGGAGAAGGCCCTGGAGACCGCAAAGGAGATCGTCAAGGCCGCCGTCGAGAACTACCCCAACCGCGATCCCGGCAGGGTGAACATACCCAAAGAGAAGAGTGCCTGCATGGTGGGCTTCAGCGCCGAGGCGATCCTGGGAGCCCTGGGCGGAACCCCTCAGCCCCTGATCGACGCCATCGTCTCGGGAGCGGTCAAAGGGGTGGGAGCCGTCGTCGGCTGCAACAACCCTAAAATCCAGCACGATTTCGGCCACGTCAATCTGGTCCGGGAGCTGATCAAGAACGACGTCCTGGTGGTCACCACCGGGTGCAACGCCATCGCCTGCGCCAAGGCCGGTCTCCTCACCCCCGAGGCGGCGAAGGAGGCCGGGCCGGGGCTGCGGCCCATCTGTGAGGCTCTGGGCGTTCCGCCGGTCCTCCACATGGGCTCCTGCGTCGACATCAGCCGGATCCTGGTCCTGGCCGCGGCCCTGGCCAACCACCTGGGGGTGGACATCAGCGACTTGCCGGCCGCGGGCGCCGCCCCCGAGTGGATGAGCGAGAAAGCGGTCAGCATCGGGGCTTACGTCATAGCCTCCGGGGTCTACACCGTCCTGGGGACGGTGCCGCCGGTTCTGGGAAGTGAAGAGGTGACCCGTGTCCTCACCAAGGATGTGGAAGGCGTCGTCGGCGCCACCTTCGCCGTAGAGCCCGACCCCTTCAAGGCGGCAAGCCTGATGATCGCCAAGATCGAGGAGAAGAGGAAGGGGCTGGGGCTATAGGCTCGCGTCCGACCCCATTTCCCAAGGAGTTGAGATTCGATGAAAGAGATCTTGGTAAGGCCTGAAAGGTGCCTGGGGTGCCGGTCCTGCGAGATAGCCTGCGCCGTCGAGCACTCCGGGGCGAAGAGCCTCTTTGGGGCCGTGGCCGAGCGGCCGGTTCCCCGAAAGAGGGTCTATGTCGAGTTCGCCCCTGAGTACGCGATCTCGGTCCCCATGGTCTGCCGCCACTGCGAAGACGCCCCTTGCGTTTCGGTCTGCCCCACCGGCGCCCTCCGCCAGGACGAGTTCACCCGGGTGGTGACCCACAGCCCCGAGGCCTGCATCGGCTGCTGGACCTGCGCCTCGGTCTGCAACTACGGGATGATCGGCAGAAACAAGGAGGAGAGGATCGCCATCAAGTGCGACCGGTGCCCCGACTTGGATGTTCCCGCCTGCGTCGCCGCCTGTCCCGCGGGAGCTCTGGTCTTCAAAGAGGTGGAGGAGTTCTCCGGGTCGAAGAGGGCTGAGTCCGCCCTGAAGATGGCCAGGGGGGTAGCCGCCGGCAGCGGCCGGTGACGGACCACTCTTCGACCTCTTTTTGGGATCGATATGATCAGAGGTTGAAGTTGATGGCTTTCTCATCGGCGAGCTAAAACGGGCGAAAGGGGTTGAAGGGGTGAAAAGGATTGGAGATTTACGTTGATTTGGAGAGGTGCATCTTCTGCCGCGCCTGCGAGGTGGCGTGCGAGAGGGAGCACGGCGAGTCGAGGATATCAGTGGAGGCGGTGAAGGACCGGGCCTCGGTCCCCGTCTCCTGCCACCACTGCGAGGTCGCCCCCTGCGCCATGGTCTGTCCCACCGGGGCGCTCTCCCAGGAGGGTGGCGAGGTCGCCTTCGACGTGGGATTGTGCACCAGGTGCGGCCTTTGCGTCATCGCCTGCCCCTTCGGAGCCGCAGAATTCGACCCTGTATCCATGGTCCAGAAGTGCGACCTCTGCCCCGACTGGGACGTCCCGCCGTGCGTTCTCACCTGTCCTACTGAAGCCCTGATCTTCGGGGACCGGGATTTGGCGACGGTGGAGATGAGGAGGAGGGCGGCATCGAGGATCGCCCAGTCCTACGCCTCCGCCGTGGGGAGGGAGAGGGCATGACCGATGCCTATGCCGATGCAAAAGCCAAAACAGGCCCGAGCTCAAGCCGAGACTCCGGCCCCTGGCGCGTCCTTCTCGTCGACGAGGACAAGTGCATCGGGTGTCGGGCCTGCTCCAACCTCTGGCGCGAGATATCCTGCGCCCTATCATTCTCTGAGGCGGGGCCGGAGCGGACGATAAAGTTCCCTGCGGCCTTCGAGGAGTTCGAGGCGAGGATCGGCGAGGCTCTGGCGGAGGTCTGCCCGACGGGGGCGATCTCGGCCGCCCTCGCCGACGACCTGCCGGAAGAAGAGAGCTTCGCCCTCACCTTCAGGCTTGCCCGGTGCAGGAGGTGCAGGACGCCCTTTGCCACCGAGAAGGAGATGGATTACATCCGGGATCGGCTCCCCGAGGAGATCCAGGCGAGGAGCTCCGCGGCGTCGTGGATGGAGCTATGCCCCAGCTGCCGCCGGTCCGCCGAGCGGGACGCGGTTTCGAGGGAGCTGATCGTCGCCAGGAGCTGGGCGAGGAGGTGATAGCTAGCTAGAGGCGGCGAAAGGAAGCTGGGCGGGGAAACGATAGGTTACTGTCTCATATTCGGAAGGACAAATCCTATCTGGGAACTCATACTATAAATATTTACGATTTGAAAGGATTTTCGAAATCCTCTTCTTTGAGTATACACTCGTAATCCTGCTCTGTTCCGGCATATATATCGACATCTCCATCTTTTCCTTGTCCCTGCAATTTGTAGTCTTTATACCCAATTTTTCTGATAGAAATTTTATAGGTGCCTTCGGACAACATAATCATATTCGGTGTTACCAGGCGGGTATCGTGACCGTCTACAAAGATCTTTGCGCCAGCTGGTTTGCTATTGAGCTTGATGTTTCCTGTAAAGAGCATGGATCTGAGCAGTTCGTATAGGCAAGTTATGGCAGGGGGAACCAGGAGCAAGGTCGTCTCGAATACAAATATAGAGGCTAAATTGAATAAATTTGCCGGATTCAGTTCCACCAGAGGGGGGAACTCTGCCGTCAAACCCACCGAGAAGCCATAAATGGAGAGGGCGACTATCACTCCATAAAGCCCGAGGAAATAATGAAGTATCCTTGTATGCCGATAATGGAAGTGGGATTGCTCCTGGCGGAACCCATTTCTCCTGAAGCTTAAGATGTTCTTGGGTATGGCCGTATAAAATGCCGCGATTATAGCGAGGATGGTGGCGAAGATCTCTCCCATCTCTCCATAGTAGTTCTGCAGCCATTCTTGGGTATCAAGCTGACTAGCCCGCAGTATTAAAGCATCTAGAGATAAAAGAATTACTAGCATAAAAACCGAGTTAACAAGCCACAACCACGAAACAGTCGCAAGCCTTTTGGAGGAGACGGTCTCTTTCTGGCCAAAACAGGCTTCGGTGAAGTAAACGATAAGAATAAAGACTACAAGGTATACCCAAAACTCAAAAAGGCTTAGAGACTTCGGATATACCATAAGTTCGTCATATTTAAATAGTGGATATAAAATCTCATAACCACGATAATAGATGAATAAATAGATGAATGTAATTATAATGATTGTACAACCTGCAGATATTTTGGCATTCAATAGTGAGTTTATTCTTAAGATGATATCATATGATTTATATAAAAAACTAGGCAAACTGATCTTCTTAGTGGCTTTCTCTACAATTTCCTGAGTCATTTCCTGAGTCTTTGGATCCCTGAAATAACCTATAACTAATAATATAATTAAAATAAAAATGTAAACAGTGACAGGTATTATTGGATGGCTTGAAGAATTATAAATATATGAATAGTCATCACCTAAGTACGATATGTTAACTTGAGTTTCTTTAGAGGTGCTATTTCTTGGATCTTCAGCTGAAACATAAAATGAGTATTTCTTTTCAGGTTCTATAAGCTCACTTATATCGTATATACAATTATGCGTATACTTTCCCGGGAATTCTATATCTATGTATTCAGATCGATTGCTGGATTCTTTATATCGCCAAATGTAAGTCAAGTTTTCGTTTTCTCTGTCCTTTACATCAACGCAAAATGTAGCATTAAATGGTTTATCAGGCATTTCGAACGCTATTAGTGTATCTTGTTTTTTAGATTGGGACGACAAATATAAAACGGGTTCTTCTACTATGATTTTAGTAAGTCTTGAATTTAATTCAGGCATGTCATTTTTTATTGTTAAGTTGGAGTCATTTGATATAATCAATCTTCCGTTTATTCCTTTATAGTCCCAATGCCAATATAGAGGATCAATGGTTGTATTAGAAATAGAATGTGTTTCTTCGCATTTTGGAATTTCACCAAGAGTATTAAAAGGATTGCATGATATTATTGCGTCATAACTACAGTTGATGTATTTATTTTTATTAATATCGCAATCTATTATAATTTTATTATAATCTTTGGCAAACTTATATCCGTCGTCCATAAACACTGGAGTCATGTCGCTAAAATATGGTGGTATTTTAATTTCTCCCTTCACATTAAATACACCGGTATGTGTATTATATATAGAATAATTAACGTTAATTAAATTCCCACCATATAATGGTTCGGTTTCTGATATATTTGTAGAAATATTCATAAATACATTTCGATTTTCTGTACTAAAAGGGTGGGGTATCTGTGCTTCAATGGTGATGCAAGAAAAAATTAAATAAAAACTCATTAGGATTATTATTTTGGATGATCTTTGCATAATACGTTACCTCCTTTATCTCCTATTATAGATATACCTACCACATCGAGCATATCCCATAGCTGGTGTATCACATTTGTTATTACCACAAATAACATCTTCACCGGGAATAGTTATATTACAATTTTTCCGAGCTATGCAACAAGAACTGGTTATTTGACAACAAATATCATTCCCAAAAACAGTACCAATAGTACAATTAGTCAGGTTAATACCACAACTATTAGCTTTAATAGTGTTACCTGAAATACTTATATTTTTTAAACTATGTGCTGTTCTTCCCTGTAAGCATATCCCTTCTTCCCCGTTTAATACAGTATTATTAACTAATATAATATTTCTGACATCATCATTTATTTTAATATCGAATAAAACTTTGTCCCCAGTAATTATAAATCCACTTATTGTTACATTATCTGAGTCGACGGATATGGGGATTTCCATTCCATAAATTGTGGGCATAGCATCCGAATTGCATTTGTCACAACCTAGTAATGTAAGTGGCCTATTGATGATAAGATTTCCTGTATAGTTGCCAAATTTCACAGTAACAAATCCTTCTTCCTTAATATCTCTAATTGCATCGCTGATATTCGTGTATCTTACATCGTATCCTTCCGGCTCGCACTGGCTGGAGCCTGGTTGATATACGCAAGCAGAGCTGGGCCTGATTATCGATATTCTCCCTTCAGAGAAATTCGAGTTTCCTGAGTTATCCCAGCAAGTTATCTTCCAAGTGTGGTTACCAGGCTGGGAGATTTCAGCCCTAAGGCAATCTGCAGAACCGACTTGTGGAGATTCGTTACAATCTCGCTCAAACTCGTCAATGTATAGCATGCATCGATCTATCCGGCAGTCGTCTGATGGAGTGTATTCAAATTCTATGGTCTGATTCACAAATTGCGTGTCCCCTCCTCTGGGGTAAGCGTTCTCTATTTTGGGATGCTCATCTGGTTTTATATAAATATTATATATTGGGCCGTAATTAGATTCGTTTTCGTCGTCGAGGCAGATGATGGTCCAATTGTGATATCCGCATTTATCGAAAGTCCAATTAAAGGTATACAGCGTTCCATTCTCCGGGCGAACGTTCATCATTTTTGTCTTATTTCCGTCGATAGAGAGGGTACAGCACTCAAGCTCTTTGTCGTCTTTCGGGATGTACTTAAAAGATACATTCTGGTTGATATAGCTGGCATTATCGCCGTCAATAGGGGACTTCAGATCGACGGTTGGACGTTCATTCTTCAAAATCGTGATGCTCCTTTTCTCGGAGGAGGACATATTATTACTTTGTTCTAAGTCGTCCCAGCATTTTACGGACCAGTTATAATTGCCCGGCTCAAAAGGCCATTCGAAGTGGTTCTCGGTCCCGCTTGATAGTTCGGTCTCATTTTTACAGATAGGTATTCCATCAACATACAACGAGCAATTCTTCAGATTGTTATCCACTGGCTTATAAATAAGCTCCAAATCTCCTTTGCTACTATTGGAGCGATCTGGTGGGGATATGAGCTCGACGGTTGGGATGGGATCAAATATCGATATCTTTCTTTCGGGACTCGTTTCGCATCGAGATCCATTATCGCAGCATCTAATGCTCCACGTGTGTGGACCGTAGTCTGGGATATTATCGCGGAGCGTATAGTTGACTCCCGAGACCAAGCTTTCATTCTTTTGACCTACTTCTTCTCCATCGATCAAGAGGGAACAATTTTGGAGGATTTTATTATCTTTAGGAGTGTAATTAAAGCTCACTAGATAATCGATAGGATATGAGGCATTATCGTCTGGCGATAAAAGTTCGATAAATTCTTCAAAAGGGCCTATTTGAATCTTATCTATCCAGCAGTATTGAGACTTATTGGCTCCAGTTTTAACGAATTTAAACGTAATTTTATGAGCTTTGTCATCATCTATTATATAAGATATTTTCTCCCAATCTTGCGCACCGGATCTCTGATAGTCTTGATTGAAAGCCTTTTTATCATCCTTAATATAAAACATTCCATCCGATAGTTTTAGAGAGAAATTTACGTAAAATGGTTTTTGAAAATTCTTTGGGCGCTCAACGCATCTACAGAGCTTAATAGTATCAATATTGTTTCCAGCTTCTGATTCTAAAGACCAATTTCCACTGAAACTCTCATTTTGAGTTGGATTCCATCCTGGGATTTTTTCTGTAATTTGAGTTTCGCTATCGCAGTCTATCCAGCCATCTCCAATATCGCCTCCCTCGAAATCTAAACACTCCCCCTGAGCTGAGATGGTAAATAGTAGTAGAACTACAGAGATGATACAAGCTGATTTTATAAAATTTAGTATCCTACAGCTTAAAGTATCTTTAAAGCATTTGATAGACTGATTGTAAAATGATGACATCCTTAGCCAGCCTCCTTTAGTATATCTCAGCTATACCTATTGATTTCATGGAAGAACGTCGTCCCTGACCTCCTACTTAGTTACAATATGATTCCTATAAATCTCTTTCGTTGGCATTTAACTATTTTTGTTTTGGGTAAGCTCAGAGGAGGTCGAAAAACGCTCTCAGCCGAGCAAATGCCTTCGATAAATCAAACCTGTTATTCGGGTAACGGTAACATCTTATTTATATTATATATAATCAATTATTTATTTGAGCAGAAGCGTCGAACCCGTAATGAAAATCTTTGATAATAATCATAAAAAAAATCCCGAGGCAATATGCGCCGCTAGATTCGAGACACCCCATCATATAGCGAGTAGCCAGTCTTATTTACCCGAAAAGACAAACTTGCCCCAGATGTTAGTCTACGCCGTCTTCGGAGACCCCGTGGAGCACAGCCTCTCCCCAGCGATGCAGAACGCCGCCTTCTCGGCCTTGGGCCTCTCGGCCCGCTACCTCGCCTTACGGGTTAGGCGGGAGCGGCTCCGGGACGCGATACTGGGGGCCGAAGCGATGGGCTTTGGCGGCCTGAACCTGACCATACCCCTGAAGGAGGCGGCCCTCGAGGTCGTCGTCCCCGACGAGAACGCCGCGGCCATGGGCGCGGTCAACACCGTCGCCTTCGGCGAGGGCTCGATCCGGGGGTACAACACCGACGGTCTTGGCGCCCTTCTGGCCCTGGAGGGGGCCGGGGTCCGGGTCGATGGGAGACGGGTTCTGGTGATCGGCGCGGGGGGGGGGGCGAAGGCCATCGCCCGCCAGCTCGCCCTCTCGGGTGCTGAGGTCGCAATCGCCAACCGGGACCGGCAGCGTGCCCTCGACCTCGCCGCCGCTGTTGGGGGGAAGGGCTACGGCCTCTCCGACCTGGAGGGGCTGGTCCCCGAGGCGGAGGTGGTCGTCAACGCCACCTCCGTCGGGATGAAGGCGGGGGACCCCCGGCTCGTGGATGGCCGGCTCTTCCGGGAGGGTCAGACCGTCTTCGACATCATCTACAACCGGGAGACGGAGCTCCTGCAAGACGCCGCCCGGGCCGGAGCCCGAATCATCGACGGCGTTCCCATGCTGGTCATGCAGGGGGCCCTCTCCATAGAGATCTGGACCGGTCGGAAGGCCCCCGTCGACGTCATGGAAGATGCGGTGAGAGAGGAGCTGAGGAACAGATGAATCCAGAGCCGATTGATTCGAGGACGAAGAATAAGATGCTGATCGTCGGCGGCACCGGAGGGACGGGAAGCTGGTTTGCCCGCTACTTCAAGTCACACGGCTTTCGAGTCACCGTCTGGGGCCCCAGCGGCAAAGTCGATGTCGCCGAACGGCTGGGGGTCGGGTTTGCCGCCGACCTTCTGGCGGAGGTGGCGGATAGCGACGTCGTCGTTCTCAGCGTCCCCATAAAAGAGACGGCCAGAGTGGTCGAAGAGGTCGCCCCTCGGATGAAGGCGGGAAGCCTGCTCATGGACTTCACCAGCCTCAAGGCCGGGCCCATGGAGGCGATGACACGATGGGCCCCTGCGGGGGTGGAGGTGCTGGGGACCCACCCCATGTTCGGCCCCACCATCCCCACCATCCGGGGCCAGACGGTGATCCTGGTCCCGGCTGAGGGAAGGTGTGCCGAGTGGCTCTCGCCGATGGAGGAGATCTTCCGGGAGGACGGCGCCCGGGTGGAGGTGCTGGAGGCGGAAGAGCACGACCGGATCATGGCCGTGGTCCAGGCCCTCACCCACTTCGCCTACATCTCCATCGGCTCCACCCTCCGGTCCCTGGACTTCGACCTCGAAAGGTCGAGGCGGTTCATGAGCCCGGTCTACGAGATCATGATCGACTTTGTGGGCCGAATCCTGGCCCAGGGGCCGGAGCTCTACGCCAGCATCCAGGAGAACCCCGAAGCGAGGCAGGTGAGAGAGGCCTACATCGAGGAGTGCGAACGGCTCTCCAATCTAGCCGATGAGGGCGACCTTCCGGGATTCATGGAGGCGATGGAGGCCGCAGCCGACCACTTTGAGGGGAGGAAGGAGGCTCTGGAGAGGTCGGACAGGCTGATCGGCCTCTGGATCGAGAACCGGGAGGGCGAACGGCGCGGATGATAACAGACGGTGGTAGAAAAATGAACGCAGACGACCAAAATTCCGAAAAGACCAATTACAAGTTCAAAACCGAATCCCAGCCCCAAAGGCCCAAATGCGCCTGCACCCTGGGCCCCCGACGCTCCTGGACCGTAGTCTTCTTGGGGATCATCCTGGTGATCCTGGCCGTGGCTCTGGACCTCTCCCTCGAGGCGGTCCTGATCATCGGCCTCTTACCCCTGGCGGTCCTGGTGGCCTCGGCGGTGAGCAGCCGCCGTCGGACCTGAAGGGTTGGCCCGAGCTGAATAGGCTTTGTGGATATTCATAGTTGAGAGACGTGCAGAAAGACCCTTAGAAGGCCCTTCAGGAAGCGGGCCAGTGGCGTCTCAGCCTGACCAGAGCCTCATTCTTCGCCTCGGAGAGCTCCCGGTGTTCGAAACCGCAGATCCGAGAGACCCTCTCCGCCGGAAGATCCCCCACCAGATCGGCCATGAACTCCGTCTTCAGGGCCATCACCTCCTCCGAGGACCGGGCCCTTCTGACCTTCTCGCCAAACCGGCCGGCGAGATCTGCAACCCGATCTGCCTCTCCTCTGAGGGCGACTTTGGCGTCCTCTGTCGGGATGGCCTCCGCCCGAGATCGGCCCGGCCGAAGGTTCTCCACCGCCTCCACCAGGTCATAATGGGCAACGATGGCCCGGTTGTAAGGGGTTCCCGCTTCGGTGCACCGGCCGTACCTGGCAGCATATCTGCATCCCTGACAGTCCAGGGAGCCTGGACGGTAGATGGTGCAGAAGGGGCAGTAGACCGGGCTCAGGGGCAGATTTGCCAGCATCTCCAGGGTGGACCTCTCGGCCAGCTCCAGAACCTCCTTCGCACCCCCGGCGGCGGCTAGGTCCGCCCGAAGGTCTTCTGCCAGCTCCGAGTACCGATGGGCCACCTCCTCCAGAGCCGTTTTTACCCCCTCAGGGGGATCGGTCGAAATTTCATCGGCGAACAACAGTCTCTCCTCCACCAGGTATGGGGCTTTGATCGGATTAAAGGGTTCCCTCCCGTCTCCCTAGAATCGAAGGTCTGGAGATCTCAGTTGCCGGAGGTGAATCCCGGAGCTCCGTCGGAGCTTGAAGGAAAACGCGATCCGCTCCTCAGAGCTTGCACGCCTTCTCGTCCTGCTGGCTTTTCTTGACCAGGTAATAGCCGGCAGCAAGGGAGATGACGATCACCCCTATCCCGATGAGGGTCATGCTGGGAAGGATCTTCACGTCCAGGATGATGACCTTCCTCGCCACGGCGATGATGGCCACCAGCAGGACCACCTGAACGTTGATGACATTCTCCTCGATATATATCTTGAAGGTCTCCAATAGCTCGATCCCGATGAGGACCAGGAGGAAGTAGCCGAAGATCTCCAGGAGCTGGTCGATCTCCAGCAGGAGAAGAGGCGGGGTGACTATCTCCTTTACGATGATGTAAAATAGCTCCCCCGTCGCCAGGAGCACCACCATGGCCATCATCCAGGTGAGAAATATCAGAACGGCGTTCTGGAACTTCGCCAGCCTCTCCATCATGAAAATCCTCCGGCTTGGGTCCGGCCAGCGGTCGAGAAGCCGGCCCGGTCCTCAGGGCATTTTTGGCGTTCTTATCGGAAGTACCTTCTGGTGGTGTACCTGAAGTAGAGGAGAAGCCCCAGGGTCAAAGTCGACAAAGAGACGAAGTTGGCCACGATCAGGGGGGAGTTATTCAGGTGCAGGCCGTAGAGCATCCAGAGAAATACCCCCAATCCCATCTGGACCATCATGACCAGGCTCACGTCGTCCACCGACTTGGTCTGCACCATCTTCACCAGCTGCGGCAGAAAGCCGAACATGGTCAGGGCTGCAGCGGCGTAACCTACGATCTCCCAATCCATCATGATCCGTCTCTTATATAGCTCGGCCGGAGCCAGAGAGCGTCCCGGGCCAGCGGGATATATTCCCAGGCCGTTATCCGGGTTTCGGTCCTCCTGCCGCAATTACAAAATAAAGACCGAAATTCTTATTAGTTAATAATCATATCCCATTTACACATCTCAGATGAGCTAAAGGAGGGTGAATTTTGAAGAAGATATCGCTCTTTATGCTATTGGCCCTGAGCGTCAGCCTGACCCTGGGGGCGTCGATCGCCGTCGATTATCCCATAACCGTCACCGACTCCGCAGGAAGGTCCGTGACCATAAACTCGCCCGTGGAGAAGATCGTGGTCCTCAACTCCGATGCCGCGGATGCGGTGAGCATCCTCGGGGACGCAGAGAAGATCGCGGGATCTGTGGACATCTCTTATAAGGCCCACTACTTCACCGAATTTTCTGACCACTGGGAGATGGTGGGGACCTGGAAGGAGTTCAACTACGAGAAGATAGCCGATCTGGCCAGGGACGAATCCGGCGAGATCCAGCCGGGGATGCTGGTGATCTGCTATGCCAGCAAGGCCGGAGAGGTGGTGGAGAACCTGGCACCCTTCGAGCTGATCGACGTTCTGGCCCTCGACCTCTACAAGGCCGAGACCCTGGAGGAGGAGATGACCACCCTCGGACAGGTTCTGGACCGCGAGGCTAAGGCTGAAAGCTATAATGACTGGGTCGGCGAGAAGACAGCCGAGGTTTCACTGGCGGTCTCCGATCTGGAGAGGCCGAGGGTCTACGTCGAGGGCGGGTCCGGCGCAGACCTGGGAGCCCTCTGGACCTACGGCCGGGGATCTGCCCCCGACCAGATGATCACCATGGCCGGAGGAGAGAACATCATGGATACGGATGAGGCAAATCCCAAGGTGGAATGGGAGACCGTCCTCGCCGGGATGCCCGAGGTGATGATCAAGGTGCCCGCGTCCATAAACCAGCTCGGATGGAGCAACACCACCGAGATGGAGGCCTTCGTCAACGAGATCGAGAGCCGCCCCGGAGCCGACACCATCCCCGCCGTTGATAACGGCAAGGTCTACGTCATCTTCAGGGACATAACCCTGGGTACGGGCGCCGTGGTGGGACTGACCTACTGGGCAGAGATGATCCATCCCGAGGCGGAGCTGGACCCGGTGGGGGTCTACCAGGAGTACCTGGAGATGAGGGGGCTGGAGTACCCGGAGGAGAACTTCTTCGTCTACCCGGCGATATGAAGGGTACTGATCTGAAGATCAGGTGCAAAACCCTCGGAGGCTTCGCCATATTCGAAGCCTCCGAAATGGCATCAGAAAGAGCCCAGGTCGAACAGCCGCTCTTCTGCCTCTTAAAGAGCATCACAGATGATCAAACAGGTCGCAAGGCAGGATCTGGCAGCATTATAAACTCGGAGATTCGTATTTGATCAAATAAACTTAAATTGGATCAAGTTTATGAGCGAAGCTGAGACGATGTCAACAGATGCTGCTATAGAAAGCTCAGAGCTGAAGGAAGAGTATGCCTCGTTCGTGGGCCGGAAGGTCCTCTTCCTACTCCTCTCCATCCTCGGGATTGCGATCCTGGCGGGGATTGCGGCGACCCTGGGGTCCGCCGAGATCACCCCAGTCGAGGTCTACTCGGCGATCCTGGCCAGGCTATTTCCGGGTCGATTTGAGGCCACCGACTTCGTCGACACCATCGTCTGGCAGCTCCGCCTCCACCGGGTCCTGATGGGGATCTTCGCCGGGATGGGGCTTGCGGTCGCCGGAGCTGCGATGCAGGGGATCCTCAAAAACCCTCTGGCCAGCCCCTTCACCCTGGGGATCGCCTCTGCCGCCAGCTTCGGGGCGTCTTTGGCCATAATCCTGGGGGCGGGCTTCGTCGGAGGAGGGTATCTGATAGTGGGAAACGCCTTCATCTTCACCATGCTGGCATCGGTCATCGTCTACGGCCTTGCCAGGTACAAGGGGATAACCCCGGAGACGATGATCCTGGCGGGGATCGCCATCATGTACCTCTTTTCCGCCATGACCTCCTTTCTCCAGTACGTCGGAGAGTCGGAGGAGGTTCACGAGGTTGTCTTCTGGATGATGGGAAGCCTGGGCAGGTCCTCCTGGGATAAGGTGGCCATCATCGCCCTGATAACCATGACCTGCACCCTGATCCTCATGGCCTTCTCCTGGGACATCAACGCCCTGGGGGCCGGGGACGAGACCGCAAAAAGCCTGGGGGTGAACGTCGAGTTCGTGAGGGTCCTCTGCATGATGCTGGCCTCCCTCATCACCGCGAGCATCATCTGCTTCACCGGGACCATAGGGTTCATCGGCCTGGTGGCCCCCCACATCACCAGGATGGTGGTGGGAGGAGACCATAGGTTCCTCCTCCCTGCCTCGGGGCTCGTCGGTGCCCTCATCCTTCTCGCGGCCGACACCGTCGCCAGAACCGTCCTCTCACCGGTGATCCTACCGGTGGGGATCATGACCGCATTTCTGGGAGTTCCGTTCTTCATTTATCTCTTTTTGAAAAGGAGGAAGGACTATTGGTAAAGATCACCATAAAGGATCTGTGCTTCAGCTACGGCAGCCGCAGGATCCTGGACGAGCTGAACTTCGTCGTCGGCGATTCGGAGGTTCTCAGCCTGGTGGGCCCCAACGGCTCCGGCAAGACGACTTTGATCAAATGCATAGACAGGATCCTCAAGCCCAAAGGCGCGATCCTCCTCAATGGTGGTCGGGACCTCGCTAGCCTCAGCCGACAGGATGTGGCTAAGCTCATCGGCTACGTCCCCCAGTCCACCTCCGGGGTCCTCACCACCACGGTCTTCGATACGATCCTCATCGGAAGAAAGCCCCACATGGGGTGGCGGGTGGCCGACGAGGATATCGACAAGGTCATCGAGATCATGAAGCTCCTTCATGTGGAGGAGTTCGCCCTCAAGGACTTCTCGGAGCTCTCCGGCGGCCAGAAGCAGAGGGTCCTCATAGCCAGAGCCCTCTGCCAGGAGCCGGAGGTCCTCCTCCTGGACGAGCCGACTTCGAACCTGGACGTCAAGCACCAGCTGGAGGTGATGGAGACGGTCAGATCTCTGGTGAAGAAGACCAGGATCTCGGCGGTGATGGCGATCCACGACCTGAACCTGGCGGCGCGGTACTCCGACAGCCTGGTGATGCTCAAGGAGGGGAAGGTCCACGCCATCGGCGATCCTCCGTCCCTCCTCACCAGGGATAACATCAGGACGATCTTCGGGGTCGAGGCGGTGGTGATGAAGGACCTAGACCGGCCTTACGTCATCCCCATAAAGTCTCTGAACGGCGATGCGGTTTGAATCTGAATCGGAAGGTCGGGCAGAAGAAAAGGGATGCCGGAACTCGGGGGCTTTGATCTCCCCAAATGCCGGCACCCTTTGGTCAGGAAGGCTGTTGTTGTCTTTGCCTCCCCGGGCGGCGTACGCAGCTCTCTGAAAGGTCACGAAGCGGGTTTTCACGTACGCCAAATCGACTACATCTTATTTAGTAATAAACTTTTCGCTTTAATTGCTACAAGATCCGGCCGGAACGAGTTTGAATGAATAGCCTGCCTCGAGCTTCCTTCCTTCGGGCTGCATTGCGGTCTTAAGACGGACAGCTAGTTATCGTATAAGCGACCAACTTGATAGAGAGGCGAAGACTTTGAAGGCGGCGGGAGGAAGAAGGGTTGACTTTTCGATCTGGCTCTTTGAGCAGCGGAAGAGGGACGACCGGGTGGGAAGGGTGGCTTTCGATGCCTTTCAGGATCGTCAGAGGGGCGAATGGCCCGAGGCTCGCACCCTCCAGGATCTCCTGGACGAGATGAAAAAGAGAGGGGTTCGAGGCGCTCCTCTCAAGGCCCTGGACCAGGCCTGGTGGGAGTACATCGAGATCGTGACCAGGGACGTCGCCCAGCATCATCTCCTCCTGGAGGCGGGAGCGGTGATGGAGAGGGCTCTATCCAAGGCGGAGCATATCGAGGAGGGTGACAGGTACCTCATCGACGGGGCCTATGTCCAGCGGCTGGAAAGGTTACTGGCCAGGCTGAAGGAGATATGAAATAAATTGCTGATTTTCTTTTAGAAGTAAGTTTCTTATAGTATCCATTCCTAAAAATAGAGAGGATTGGCAATGAAGCGAAGAGAGAGCAAATATCCACCCATCACCAATCCTGGATGTGGCGAGATGAAGCAGGTTTCACCGGCCAGCCGACCGAACAGCTGCAATGCGAGATGATGACGATTGGACGGCCGCCAGAAATTTGCCTTGAGATTCTCAGGTCATCTTAGTCTCTCAGAGAGGGGTGAATTTTATGTTGTTTGAGAGAGTCGAATCGGAGGGGCTCGCCCACTACTCCTACATCGTGGGCGACAGAAACGAGGCCGTGGTGATCGATCCCCGGCGGGACTGCGAGGTCTACCCGAGGATGGCGTCAAAGGAGGGGATGCGGATCACCGCCGTCCTCGAGACTCATCGAAACGAGGATTACGTCGTCGGCTCGGTGGAGCTCTCGGCTCGGACCGGAGCCGAGGTCTGGCACGCAGATGCCGAGCTAAACTATCGATACGGGGAGGCGGTCGAGGACGGGATGACCTGGAAGGTGGGCAGGTTCTCGATCGAAGCGATCTCCACCCCCGGCCACACCCCGGGCTCCATGAGCTACCTGCTCCGAGATGCAGACGGCGAGCCCTGGATCGTCTTCACCGGAGACGCCCTCTTCGCCGGAGACCTGGGGAGGGTCGACCTCATGGGGATGGACCGGGCCGAGGATCTGGCAGACCAGCTCTACGACTCCATCTTCGAGAGGCTTCTGCCCCTGGGGGACGAGGTGATCGCCTGTCCCGCCCACGGGGCGGGATCGGTCTGCGCCGCTGCCATAGCCGATCGGAAGTGGACCACCCTGGGGATCGAGCGGAAGAGGAACCCCAGGCTCCAGGTCGATGGTAGGGAGGATTTCGTGGCCAGGATGGCGGTGGAGCTGGAGCGTCCCCCCTACTTCAGGGAGATGGAGCGGCTGAACCTGGAGGGAGCCCCCCTCCTCTGCACCGTCTCCGACCCCTTCCCCCTCTCTCCTCAGGAGTTCGCAGCCCTGGACGAGGAGGAGTTCGTCCTGGACACCAGGATGGAGCTCGCTTTCGGGGCGGCTCACGTCCCCGGAGCCCTCAGCATATGGCTCGACGGGTTGCCCAGCTTCGCGGGGTGGTTTTTGCCATACGAGAGGAGGGTCCTTCTTGTAGACGAGACCGGCGATCCGGATATCGCGGTCCGGCGGCTCCGGCGGCTCGGCTACGACGACCTTGGAGGATACCTCGCCGGCGGGATGCTGGCCTGGCATAGGGCGGGAAAGGAGAGCAGGCCCATTGCCACCGCCAACGTTCACGACCTCTGCAGGCGCCTCGACCGGGAGGAGAAGGCGAGGGGCTGGATTCTGGACGTCAGGGGAAAGGACGAGCTGGAGAGCTCGGGGAGGATCACAAAAGCCCACCACATCCACATAACAGAGCTTCCCCAGAGGATCGGGGAGGTGCCGAGGGATCGGCCTGTCTACATCTTCTGCGGGAGCGGGCTTCGGTCGATGATCGCCGCCTCGATCCTTCAGAGGGAGGGCTGGGAGAACATGACCGTCATCCTCGGCGGCCTTGCCGGCTGGTCCTCGGCGACCTGTCCGGTGGTGAGATGATGGCTGAGCATTTTTTATTTTAAATTCAATAAATTTTTTCTCCACTGAAGAAGTGTCGAAATCTATTTGGATGACCTCAGATTATACATGCTCTTCATTGGGAGAAATTCTCCGTGCAGTGCAGCAACTCTAGGTGAAGATGGATTTGTTGGAGGGAGAAGCATGGCAAAAATAGGTGACCTGGCATGAGACGAGACGTCCTTCTTTTAACCATATTTGTTTTAACACTGGCCAATGCGGCTTTGGCTGAGATGGGCAACGTGAACTTCTGCATCGACACGAATATGGATAGTTTATGCGATGAGGAGTTCACCCGCTACATGGAGCTTGGCGGGCTGACGGATATGGATCTTCTGGAGATGGCCTTTGAGGACCAGCTGTTGTATGATAATTGGAATGATAACCTCTGGGCCGTCTCCATCGAGGGATACGAATACGACTTTCTTCCTCAATTCGACGGTGCAGAAGAGGTATACCTGATAGACGGCGATGAGGTTTACATCTGGTTCACCGGATGGCAGTGGTGGGAGTCCTGCGCCGCGACCTCTGGGTCGACTGATGGGACAACCCAATCCGGCGGGTCCCAGGCCGGTGGATCTCAGGGCGCTGGCACCGGATCTGGCTTTGGATCCACTACCAGCGCCGGGATCGGTCCGACTACGACAGGAGCGATTTCCTCCGGATACGCGCAGCTGACGATCGTCTCCAACCAGCATCGAGGATACGTCGTATCGGTCGACGGTGTTCAGGTTGGGACCGAAGGGACAGGCTCCGACGCTTTAGACGGAATCTATACATTAAACGTTGCGGGAAACCAGCAGCATACCATAAGAGTGGATCTCTACCAAGATTGGAGGACTTGGACGGAATCCTTCAGGGCCGGCGGCAGCTATACGGCAGATATAGACATAGCAGGAAGGATCGTCCAGACGGCCTAGAACAGTGGGCTCCATCCTTTAATTTTTCTATGCTATTTCGGCCTACTTTCTATACCCATGCCATCTCTATATATCCGATCTGCGAGATATTAGATCTTGCTGTGGCTAGCTGCTATGTCTGAGATGGGATATATTAGATATCCAAATCTATCGGAGTGTGATGAAAATTGAGCGAAGAAGATCCGGGCAAGATGACGGGGCAAAAGACGAGGAAGGCCACCTTTGCCGCAGGCTGCTTCTGGGGAGTCGAGGCCGTCTTCCGGGATGTGGAGGGGGTCGTTTCCACCGCCGTCGGCTACACCGGCGGATCCACGACCAATCCGACCTACGAGGAGGTCTGCACCGACCGGACCGGCCACGCCGAGGCGGTGGAGGTGGTCTACGATCCAAAGGTCGTCACTTACGAGGAGCTCCTCGACCTCTTCTGGTCGATCCACGACCCCACCACCAGGAACCGGCAGGGCCCCGACATCGGGAGCCAGTACCGCTCGGCCATCTTTTATCATGACCCAGAGCAGGAGGCTGCGGCCCGGGCCAAGATGGAGAAGCTTCAGAGCTCCGGGCTGTATAGAAGAGAGATGGTGACCGAGATCGTCCCCGCCTCACAGTTCTATCGGGCCGAGGAGCGTCACCAGCAGTACTTCGAGAAGCACGGACGGAGAGGATGCAGGATCTGGTGACCATCCCGGATTAAGGATTTGGGCGGACCAGATATCCGCCTATTTGGCAAATTTTATGGAGTTTGATGAGCGGATGAATGACGACCTGATCTCTGCCGTGAGGCGCGAGCTGGAAGAGTTCGCAGACGAGAAGACGAGAGAGAGCGGCCAGCGGTTCTTCAAAGAGGAGGCCAAGTTTCACGGGGTGAAGGCTGCAGTGGTAAGAGAGATCGCCAAGAGGCGGTTTCGGGAGATAAGGGATCGGGATAAGGAGGAGATCTTCGAGCTGTGCGAGGAGCTTTTGAAGTCCGACTACGGCGAAGAAGCGTTCATCGCCTTCGAGTGGGCCTACTCGCTGAGGAAGAGGTACGAGCCTTCCGACTTCTCCATCTTCGAGAGGTGGCTCTCCCAATACGTAAACAACTGGGCGAAGTGCGACACCCTCTGCAACCACGCCCTCGGCTCCTTCCTCGAGATGTACCCCGAATTCGTGGCGAGGCTGAAGGGCTGGACGGGATCGGAGAACCGGTGGCTGCGGCGGGCGGCGGCGGTGACCCTGATCCTCCCGGCCCGGAAGGGCGAGTTTCTCGACGACGTCTTCGAGATCTCGGACCTCCTCCTGGAGGACGGGGACGACCTGGTCCAGAAAGGGTACGGCTGGATGCTGAAGGAGGCGAGCAAGAAGCACCAGAAGGAGGTCTTCGAGTACGTGATTAGGAATAAGGGCCGGATGCCCCGGACCGCTCTGCGGTACGCCATCGAGAAGATGCCCGAGGATCTCCGGCGAAGGGCGATGGAGAGGTGAGGTACGGCCTGAGGGGCAGAATCTCTGCCGGTCGGTCATGGGGATATCACCGCCTGGGACTTCGAGGAGAGTCATGATTCCGTCTCTTTTTTATCCTCCGCCCTTCAAGCTTGATCCATGAAGCCCAGCACTTTCGACGTCGCCCGGCAGCGGACCAAAATCAACGTCTTCAAGGTGGGCAGGATCTGGACCTTCAAGCATTTCTTCGGGGATAAGGAGATCTTCAAGGATCTGGCCGATCATTACAACCGTGACAACTGGCGCTTTGAGTTTCTCACCGAGCACGAGAGGGATGATGCCCTCAGAAAGCTGGAGGGCCGGGGCTTCGACTTTCAGATGGTCGAGGACCTGGCCGGATATGTGGTCCGTCTCGATCGGTCCAGCAAGTACGCGCCGGTTCTGAAGAACTCCATCGAGCACCTGCAGACCAGAGACGAGCGAATATTCCTGATGAAGGACCTGGCCTCGGTGGAGGAGTCCCTGGTGTTGGGGGCTGAGATCTACCGTGGGATCGTCCCCTTCTGACCAGCTTTGATGGTCAGATGGTTGGGGCCGTCCTTATGGGGTTGAAGTGGGGTATTGGGTCTGGAGTTTTCAGGACGACTTATATATTATTTCAGCCAATATGCTTTTCATGAAATTGAGTCATCTAGTGGCCGTCTTAGCGGCCTTCGCGGCCTTCGGCTCCGCCGGGGCCCTGGCCATGCCGCCCTCCGAGGCGGGCGATGTTCAGGACGAGAGCAGCGCCACCTTCTTCGACGTTGTCTCCATCCGGGACGCGGTGGAGGCGATGGAAAAGGAGGATCTGAACGAGAGCGAGACCTCCGGCATCCTCTTCATGAGAGAGGAGGAGAAGCTGGCCAGGGACGCTTACCAGGTCTTCAATGAAACCTACGGCTTGCGGGTCTTCGGGAACATCGGCGCAGCCGAGGAGACCCACATGGAATCGATGGGGGTTCTAATAGACAAGTACGAGCTCGATGACCCCATCCTCGAAGCAGGAAACTTCTCCGACCCCGACCTTCAGGACCTCTACGACGACCTGGTGGCCCAGGGCAGCTCGTCGCTGGAGGAGGCCCTCAGAGTCGGCGCGGCCATCGAGGAGACGGACATCCAGGACCTTGAGGACAGGCTGGCGGAGACGGACAACGAGGACATCAGCCTCGTCTACCAGGCTCTCTTGAGGGGATCGAGAAACCATTTGCGAGCCTTCGTGAACAACCTGGAGCGGCGCGGGATCGAGTACTCGCCTTCAGTTCTGAGCTCCGAGGAATTCGACGAGATCGTCAGCTCCGGGAACGAGAGGGGCCCCTACCAGACTTAGGATCCCTCCACCTTTCCCCGCCGTTCCTCAATGTTCCCCACTGTTCCCTTTTTTCTTCTTTTTGCTCACCACCGACGGTAAGAGTCCCTGAACCTCTTCTTGAACTCGTAGATCTCCCGCTCCGAGACGTTCATCCTCCAGCCCAGATCGTAGAGGTCCTTCTCCCGCTCCGTCCCGGTCAGGATCGGCCGGAGGAAGCACTCGCACCGCCTCCCGTCCAGCCCCCGCTCGTTGCACCTCCAGCCGTCTCCGTCCTTGAGGTGGTTTGATAGAAGGTGGCCGCAGACGCAGCAGATCCCGCTTCGATAGTCGGGGCGGAGGGCTTCATGCCGTCCTTTTACTGCGGATGATGGGTCCATAATCGTCAACCCCGTCCAGCTTCGCTTCAATTCAATGCGTTTGCATCGTTTAGGCCAGGCTAGGCCAGCCGTCCTCGGGCTTGCACCCTCCTCGGGCTTGCGCCGTCTTCAGGGTTGCGCCATCCATAGCCTTGCGCCGTCCTGAGGCCAGCGTCCTTCAGAGGCTTGGAGCAGTCCTGAAGCTTGCTCCAGTCTCCGAGCCTGCAGGGCAGGCTCATTCTCGCCTCCCTCGAAGGAAGGCCCCTCCAGTGGTGCCTCCCATGGAGATCTCCCTCGCCTCCGACTTCAGACGGTGTAGGTCTCCGCCCTCCAGGGCCTCACTGTACAGCTCCGCCATCCTCCTGGCGTACTCTGCCGTCCGGCCCCTGGCGTCGATGGCCATGGAATCGATCCCCATCGAAAAGAGCCTCGGCACCTGGTCGATCAGGGAGAGTTCGACGGCGTTGAATATGTGAACTCTGCACTCGCCGTCCCTTCTCGTGGGAAATACCCTTCCCGTCTCGTCCTCGATTCCCCAGAACGCCTCCCCCCTCCCCGAAACGGACCTGCACCCCAGGGCGGAGGAGAGGAGGCAGTTTTCGGCCACCATCGCCTCGACGTTCCCCTGGACCACCACCTCCAGATGGGGGCGGTTTCGAATGGATCGAGACCTGGCCACGACCTCTTCCGTCTCCCCGGCCGAGAGCTCCGGGGAGAGGGTCAGCCTGCAAAAATGGTGCGCCAGAGCCTGGACGGCGAGGCTGTTCCAGACGTTCAGGCCCACCGATCCCGATACTCTCATCTCCGGCGCTGCGGACTTCACCCTCTCCGCCAGACCCACCCCCTCCACCATCACCTCATCCACCCGGGTCCCTTCGAGCAGGGGGACTGCGAAGTCGAGATATCTCCGTCTCGCGATCCTCGGCCATTTCCAGACCAGCTCGGCGTCTCTGTTCCGGCAGATCTCCTTTGCGAGGCGCAGCGTCTCCAGCACCTGGCCTGGTTTTGTCTTTGCTGGGCTACACATTCTATTCGAGGCGATTCCTATGAGAGGCTCGAAGTAGATCCGGCGGCATCCGCCCTCAACTGCCCCTGCGACCGTCTCCAGGCAATCGGCGTAAGCCGAGATCGAGGGCTTCGATTCTTTCGAGGACTTCGACTCTTTCCAGGACGCGAAACGCGGAGCCCCCCTCCGCCTCTCTATGAAGCTCTCGAACCTCTCCCTCGCCCCTCTCACCTCCTCGATAGAAGGCCGGAAGGAGGCGGCGACCGCCTCCTCCGCCTCCTTCAGAAACTCCCGTCTCAGCCGGTTCATCTCTCCCAGGGGGGCGAAGAGCCCGCCCGGATAGTCCATCTCCACCCGCCTGATGGTGAAGGGGGTGCCCCCGGTCTTTCGGAGCTGGGCTTCGATCTGGTCCTCTGAGAGGGGGCGGTTTCTTGCTGCCTCCATGGAGAAGTCGGCCGCCAGGGTACAACAAACCTCTCTTTCATCCGGAAGGATGATCCTTCCTTCCAGGGAGGGCCTACCCTCCTCCCAGCTGACCATCAGATCGATGGGGATCTCTGGCCTTGCTTTCTGACCAATCCTTTCGCCGAGCCTCGATCTCCGGGTGAGGAAGACCTCGGACCCTGCCTCCACCGGTCCCTGGATGGCCAGGCTCAAGAGACCGTCGGCCATCCTGGCGGCAGATCTGACCACTGCACCGTGCTCCTTTCCGCCGGAGAATATCACCAGACCGTCCCCCTGCTCCGGGACGAGATCTCCTTCGATCCTCACCGAAGCCAGCTTCCGGCGTCCGTCCCATCCCACCACCTGCCCCACCCGGAGGCCCCGGTTGTCGGGACGGTCCGGGCTCACCAGCTCCGCCGGGTCGGCGCCGCCTATGCATCCTCTGGTGAACTCCCGGTTGAAGGCGAGGGCCAGGTCCCTCTCGTCCTCATCAGACGGGGACCAATCTCCCCGGGATATGGCGTCGAGGGCCCGCCTGTAGATGGAGACGACGACCCTGACGTATTCGGGCGACCTCATCCTCCCCTCGATCTTCAGCGCCTCGATGGGGGTCCTCACCAGATCCGCGAGGTTTGGGTAGACGGCCAGGTCTTTCATCGACATCAGGTACCTGCCCTTCAGGGGGACGGGTTCCAGATCGATGGGCCTCCCGTAAGCGTCCCGGCTCAGGCCCTGCAGGAGGCGGTAGGGCTTGCGGCAGGGCTGGGCGCACATGCCCCGGTTTCCGCTCCGGCCGCCGATGACCGAGGAGAGGAGACATTGGCCGGAGTAAGAGTAGCATAGAGCCCCGTGGACGAAGACCTCGACGCCGATGGGGACTTTCATCGCGATCTCCTCCACCTCGGCGAGGGTCAGCTCCCGGGCCAGAACCGCCCGTTTCAGCCCCACATCGGCGGCCCACCGCGCACCCTCCAGGCTGCAGATCGACATCTGGGTGGAGGCGTGAAGCTCCAGGTCCGGCACAACCTCCTTTCCCATCTGTAGGACTCCCAGGTCCTGGATCAGGAGCGCGTCGGCCCCCAGCTCGCTGAGCCGGAGGATATGGCCCGCCGCATCCTCAACCTCGGATTCGGGGATGAGGGTGTTGACGGCGACGTAGACCCTGACCCCGTTGAGGTGGGCGAGGTCGATGGCCTTCTCCAGCTCGGAATGGTCGAAGTTTTGAGCGCCTTGTCGTGCTCCGAATCTCTTGCCGGCGAGGTAAACGGCGTCCGCCCCCGAATCGATTGCGGCCACGAGCCCCTCCCAGGAACCGGCCGGGGCCAGGAGCTCCGGAAGATCGCCAGATCGTCTCACGAACAATACCTGGGAGGGCGAGATATAGCTTTATTTATCTCATTACCCCGACCCTCTTGGAAGCCGGGATACATCTTCATCTCCTTCCCTCGTCCATCTTGGAGGCCGGGATACATCTTTATCTCATTTGCGTCTTCTTTCGACCTGTGGAACCGATCTACGCCCTCGCCCTGGTGATCACGGGAGCGGTCGCGGGCTTCTCATCCGGGATGCTGGGGGTCGGAGGCTGCTTCATCATGGTCCCGATCCAGTTCTGGGTCCTCACCTCCATGGGGGTCGAGCCGACCCTGGCCACCCGGATCTCCTTCGGTACCGCTCTGGCCGTTGCCCTCCCCACGGCCGTCAACGCTGCCCTGGGCCATCATCGCAAGGGGGCGGTGGTCACCAGGGCCGCCCTCCTCCTGGGGTTAGCCGGCCTTGCGGGCGCCTTCATCGGGGGGGCAGTGGCCAGCCAAGCCCCGGGAGACCTCCTGAGGACGGCCTTCGGGGTCGTCGTAATCGCGGCGGCCCTCAGGATGGTTACGGCTCCCGATATTGAGGCCTCTGCTGACCCAAGCGGCATCTCTGTTCCCAGGAAGGGCAGCTGTTACCTCCTTCTGGGTCTGCCCGTCGGATTCGTATCCGGCCTGGTCGGGATCGGCGGCGGGGTGATCATGGTCCCCATCCTCTCCACGGCGATGGGTTTCGGCATTCACAGGGCCGTCGGAACCTCCTCCGCCGCCATCATCCTCACCTCCTCAGGGGGCGTTCTCTCCTACGTATACAACGGCCTCGGCGTTCCCGGCCTCCCCTCCTTCAGCCTGGGATACATCAACCTTCTCCAGGTGGCGCTCCTGGCCGGGGCCAGCATCCCCGCGGCCCGAATCGGGGTCAGGGCCGCCCATCGGCTCCCCGCAGAAAGGCTCAGGGCGATCTTCACCCTGGTGATGGTCTACATGGGCCTGCGGATGATGGGCGCATTCGAGCTCTTCCATCTCCCGATATGATCCTTCAGGATATGATCCTGGAATGATCCTGCAGGGTATGATCCCGGAATTATCCTGCAGGGGATGTTCCTGCATGATGCCCGCATGATCCTGGAATTATCCTGCAGGGAATGTTCCTGCGAGGTACGATCCTGCTGCCACCGGATATCTCATCCGCACGACCAAATTTATTAATCAAAAGGGCTCAGAGATCGAGGGGGCTTCGGGAGTGGGGATTTCTCGGGTCCTTAAAGGCTGTTGGAGCGGGCGAATCTCTTCATAAATGTTTAAATCAAATTGGTGAGAAGTCCCAATGGCAGAGCCGGGGTCTGATATCGCATACAGGACGACTATGTCTCGCCTGCTCGCTGTAATTTTGATTTCAGGATGAAGAGGAGTTTGGTAAGATGGCCATCGAGATGAGCAGCCCCTGGATTGTGGGGCCGATCGGAGCTTTCGCCGGTGCGGCTTTTGCCTGGATTGCGAGCGAGTACAGGACCAGGAAGACCTACCGGGGGGCGATCCTCCTTCTGGCGAAGAGCGCCGACGACTTCGCCAGCATGGGTCAGCTGGACAAGGCCCTCTCCATCTACGACCGTATTCTGACGGACCTCCCCCGGCTCGAGCCCGCCGTCAGGGGGATGGTCAGGTTCAGGCAGGGGCTCAGCCGTTACAGCTCGTCCTTTCAGGGGGCGAGGGATACGAACCTGAGCCTCGCGGTCGAGGCCTTCGAGGAGGCGATCGGCCTCTTCAAGGCTGAAAAGCATCCCGACGAGCACGCCCGGGCTCAGAACGGCCTGGGTATGTCTCTTCTCCGCCTATCGGAGACCGGCGGCGAATGCTGGGGGGACCTGGCACACCGAAGGGAGAGGGGTGGGGGAGACGGTCCGGTGCAGAACCTGAAGCGGGCCATCGGGGCCTTCGAGGCGGCCCTGAAGATCTACTCCGCCCAGGAGCGGGCGTCAGAGAGGGCCCAGGAGCGGGCCCAGACCGAGAACAACCTCGGCGATGCCCTGGTTCAGCTGGCCGGCCTGGAGGCCTCCGGCGACGATCCGGCCGCGGCCGGCGCCGCCGCCGAGGACCTCAATCGGGCCATAGAGGCCTACCAAGCAGCCCTCCTCTTCAGGACAAGAGACGATCATCCCGACGATTACGCCGAGACCAGGAACAGCCTGGGAGGGGCCTGGATGGCCCTCGCCCGGCTCGAAGAGGGGGAGGAGAGAAAGGCGCATCTGGAGAAGGCGATGATCGACTTCAAGGCCGCCCTGGAGGTCAGGGCTCCTGCCAGCCACCCCGAGGATCGGGCCGAGACCCAGACCCTCCTGGGGAGGGCTCTGGTTCTGGAGTCGGAGCCCGAGGTGAGCGGAGGAGAGATCCGCTGGTCGGACCGGGAGGGGCTGAAGACGGCCATCGAGGCCTACGAGGAGGCCCTCACCGTCCGCACCCGAAAGGACCACCCCCGAAAGTTCGCCGAGACCAAGAACCTTCTGGGGAGGGCCCTGATAATCCTGGCGGGGCCGGCGAGGGGTCCCGAGGACGCGGCCAATCTGCGGAGGGCCATCCGGGCCTTCGAGGAGGCCCTGGAGGTCCTGACCATGGAGGCCTGCCCCCTGGAGTACGCCGAGGTCCAGAGCAACCTGGGGATCGCCTACCGGAACCTCTCCAAGCTGGAGGACCGGGGGGACAACCTGGAGCGGTCGATCTGGGCCTACGAGGAGGCGCTGCGGGCTCGGTCCGGGATGGCCAAGAAGAGGGTGGGGGAGAAGGAAGAGGGCGGCGAAGAGAAGGGCGGATGGATAGAGAGCGAAAAAAAGTCGGAAGAGGGCAAAGGCGGGGTGGGCGGGGCATAGGACGCACCCGCGAAGCTGCTCATCCCTCTATCAGCTTGGAGCTCACCGTCCGGCTCGACCCCGAGATGTCGACCGAAGCCTCCTCGGTGACGGTGGAGTTAGGAGGGACCAGGATCTCCAGCTCCCGGAGGATCTTCCCCTCGCCGTCCTCCAGGACGACTCTGGCGGTCCCCTCGGCATCCCCGAGGTTGGTGAGGGTGATGTTGCAGTCGGCGTACCAGCCCTCTCGCAGGTTCCAGCCGATCCTCACCTGGAAGTCCTCCAGCCGGATATCGGCCCCCCGGCCGGAGCCGGAGTCGGTCCCGATGGGGAAGGCTCCGATCCCGGCCTCCCCCCCTTCTTCTATAGCCGTCTCCCCAGCCGCCGTCTCCTCAGCCACCATCTCCTCAGCCACCATCTCCTCAGCCACCATCTCCTCAGCCACCATCTCCCCGGCCCCAGCCTCCTCCGCCCCGGATCTGCCGTCTCTGCCGCCGGCTAAATCGTCCTCCGGCCCGGCCTCCAGCGCCGAGGAGGGGAGCCAGCCGGCGAAGCTCCCGGTCCACTCGGGCTCCGCGGGGGGATCATCCGCCAGCATCTCCCGCCAGGCCTCGTCGGTGAGCCGGTCATCCATGGGCTGCTTGAACTCGTAGTAGCTGAGGACCGGCCCCGCGGCCAGACGAAGGCCGCCCTCGGGTAGCTCGTAGGCGACGACGATGAGCCTCACGTAGCCCACCCCCTCCTCCAGGACCTTCCCGGAGTTGGGGTCGGTATGTACGTCGGCCACGATCGTCGTCTTCTTCGACCTGTCATCGACCCCCTCGATCGCTCCGTCCAGCCTCTCGCCGAATTCGTTTATGAACTGGATATCATCGGCGGTCAGCTCTCTCCCCTCAAGCTCCGCCGTGGATATCTCCTCCAGCCTGGAAAGGGTGGCCTCCAGGCTCTCAAGCCGGCTTCGAGAGGACTGGTCCAGGAGGCCGGCCTCTTCCAGCCCCTGGCGGTTCATCCTGGCCAGATCCAGCAGCCTTCTGTAGAGCTCCGGGACCGGTTCCACGTATCCAGGCACGGGTTCCATCTCCTGGGGCTGGAAGGCGATGGCTTTCAGAGTATAGCTCTGCTTCGCGTAGAGGATGGTGTCGTGGCGGAGCTCTGCCCAGGAGGCGAGGCTAGTGGTCAGCCCCCTGTCCTGCCAGGCCTTCGTCTGCATGAAAGCGGGGCTTTTTGGATCCGGCTCCTCCAGGAGGGGCTTGAGGGCGAAGAGCCAGGACCAGTAGAGGTTCTTCTGCCAGTCCTCCTCACCCAGGGGCGAAAACTCCTCTTCAAGCTCAGCCCGTCTGGTCGAGTAGTTGAGGTAGCTGGAGTCGCTGGTGGCCGCCAGGATCTCGTCTGCCCTCTCCGAGCCGAGGATGGCCATCAGGTCTAGGCCCCGGGGGAAGTGGCGGCCGAAAGGACCTAGGGTGAAGGCCTCCCCATCGCCAGAAAATGCGCCCACGCTCGGCGTCACCAGTTTCTGAAAGACATAAGAGTCGGGAACGAACCTCTGCCCCATGAAGCGGAACCCTGCCGTGGCCGCAAGGCACTCCTGGGCCTGTTGAGGCGAGAAGGGCGGCTTCGCGGCGCAGGCCGGGGAGTCGACGCCGGTTCCGCCGAAGATCCGGGGGCCACTCTCCTCCGCGAGCCTGGCCTTCAAGAGGGCGAGATCCTGGTCCGAAAGGTCCCGGGCCGAGACCTCTCCGCCGAAGAGGTCGTCGATGGCTTCGTTGTACTGGCGAGGGCCGAGGTCGTCGGAGTAGCCGACGTAAAAGGAGGTGAGGTTGTAGATCCGGTCCCACCTCTCCTTCGAGTCGGGATGGTCGAGGAGGGCTTGAGCGATCATGCTCGCCCCCAGGGTCTGGATCCGGGCCTCCTCCTCGGAGACGATGCAGTCGCCGTCGCAGCCCTTGAGGAGGAAGCTCATCCTCCCGTACCAGATCATCGCCTGGAAGTAGTTCTTCAGCCGCTCGGACCGGGTGTAGTGGCCCCTGGGCTGGTACTGGGAGTAGTCCTCATCGCGGCCGAATATCGGCGACTCTGCAAACCCTGCCCCGGCCTCGATCAGGGCCAGCTCCGCCTCCACCTGGTCCTTCACCAGGTCGGAAGCCTCGAAGCTCCTCTCCTCCAGCTCCTCGGGGGTGAAGTAGGGAAACGCCCCCTCGAAGCTCTCCGGGTCGCACTCCCGGCTGCTTCCGGAGCAGAGCTGATCTTCCGAAGGGGAGAGAAGGAGGAGCGCCACCGAGAAGAAGGCGATGTTCCTCCTCGCCGCCTCCCTGGCCTCGCCCGAGGACGCATCGTAGTCGGCTTCGGCTCCTGCCAGCATGGCCTCGCTGATCATCCAGAGGTCGTCGTAAAAGTGATCCTCTTCCATGCCCCTCAAGGTCTCGTCGAACTGGATGTGGTAGAGGTGGAGGAGGGAATCTGAGGTTACGAAGATGGGAACCTCCAGGTTCTTGAGGGTCTTGTAGGCGGAGGTGATCTCGTCCCGATTCGGAGAGATGGGGTCAGATATCACCACAAACCCGTTCTCCTCCAGCCGCTCCAGGGCCTCAGGACCGAGGGGCACTCTTGATGTAAAATTATCATAATTGTCGATATCGTCGATTGATAGAGGAAGCATGCTATCGGAAGCGCCCTGCTCCACGGCTTCACCACCTCCCATAGATATCCCAATGATCGCTATCGATGCGATGGCGATCGCAAACCAGATTCGATAGGCTCTACTGTCGATGACCTGAGTGAGCATGATAACCCCCATTTACTTCGTCTTTAGATTCCAAAATATATGAAGATTTTCAAGGGCAAGGAGGAAGATTCCGGGGTCAACTGTACGCCGACCGGCGATGAATCAAATTCGTTTCATGGGTCTGAGGTGGACTTGTACTGTTACACCTTGAGGATTCTCAGAGCGCGCAGGAATTTCAGCCGAAGATGTCCCCGTGAAGGTCGAGGAATCGCCGCAAGAATCTGTGTATAATCTGTCGAATCCTGAGTCCTTTCAATATCTTTTTAAATATGGAGCACAATTGAATTCTCTATGCCGCCGGTGAGGATCTCCGACATCTCCCTCTACCTCCGCTGTCCCCGGCTGGTCTACTTCCAGGCCATGGGCCGGAAAGTCTGGCCGGAGGCTGAAAGCCCGACCCACCTTCTCCTGAGGGAGGTGGCTCTATCCCTCTCCGAGCTTGATCCAGCCGCCGAGATGGATCTCTTATCCTGGCTCCGGGAGTCCCTGGACAGAGCCGAGTCAGAGCTTCCCGTCATTTATGGGAAAGAGATCTCGCCTCACGACCTCCGGGCCGCCGCCGAGGAGATAGGCCAGAGCCTGCCGGAGATCGCCCCCAGCCTCTCGGCCAAGCTGGACCTATTGACCCCCAGCACGGTGGAGGTGGACCTCCGCTCCGACCGGCTCGGCCTCTCCGGGAGGATCGACCGGATCGTATCAAGGGGATCGGGGGATGGGACCACAGTCGAGGTCTCCATCCCCTCCATCATAAAAACCGACCGCCCCCCCGAGGCCGGGGTCTGGCGGAGCGACCGGCTCCGCCTCGCCGGATACGCCATGCTCCTGGAAGACCACCAGAAGAAGCGGGTCGATTTGGGCATGGTCGAGTACCCAAGGGCCGGCGAGGTCCGGGAGGTGGAGATCAAAAGCTCCGATCGCCGGCGCGTTTTGCGGATCAGGGACCGGGTGAGAAAGATCTCCGAGGGAAAGCTTCCCGACCGGCCGGGAGGGGCCCCCTGCGAGCGGTGTCCCGTCCTAGATTCTTGCGAGACGAGGCACACCCTCGCCTCCAAGTTCTTCTGATCCAGAAGCGTTATATCCCAAAGCTGCGGTTGTTTTAACATGTTCAGAAAGAGGCATGTCCTCTCGATGCGGGAGTTCTCCCGCGAGGAGATCGACTCCGTCCTCGACCTGGCCGGGTCCCTGGAGCCCTACGCCCGGGGTGGGAGGTGCGACGCCCTCTCCGGGAAGATTTTGGCCCTCCTCTTCTTTGAGCCGAGCACCAGGACCCGGCTCTCCTTCGAGACGGCGATGATGCGCCTCGGGGGCAAGACCCTCAACCTCGGCCCCGCCGAGGGGTCGGCCATCGCCAAGGGCGAGTCTCTCGCCGACACCATCCGGGTGATCGGCTCTTACGCCGACGCCCTGGTCATCCGTCACCCCAAGGAGGGCTCGGCCCGCCTAGCATCCCAATTCTCGCCCGTCCCCGTCCTCAACGCCGGGGACGGCGCTGGCCACCACCCCACCCAGACCCTCCTGGACCTCTACACCATAAGGAAGGAGAGCAGCCTCGACGACCTCAAGATCGCCCTGGTCGGCGACCTGAAGTACGGAAGGACCGTTCACTCCCTCGCCTACGCCCTGGCCCTCTACGGCGCCGACATCACCCTGGTCTCCCCCCCGACCCTGGAGATGCCCGCCCCGATCAAGTCGGACCTGGCGAGCAAGGGGACGATGGTTCGGGAGACCCACGATCTGGACGAGGTGATCCGGGAGGTGGACGTCCTCTACATGACCAGGATCCAGAGGGAGAGGTTCCCCGACCCCTATGAGTACTCGAAGGTGGCAAAGAGCTACAGGATAGATCCAAAAGCTCTGGAAGGAGTCAGAGACGGGCTGATCATCATGCACCCTCTCCCCAGGGTAGACGAGATCGCCCCCGAGGTGGACGAAACCCGTCACGCCGTCTACTTCAAGCAGTCCTTCTACGGGGTGCCGGTGAGGATGGCTCTTCTAAATATACTGATGGGGGAATCGCGTTGACCGATACTGAGATGAAGCTGAGGGTGACCCCCATCGGGAACGGGACGGTCATCGACCACATCCCCGCCGGACAGGCCCTGAACGTGCTAAAGATCCTGGGGATAGATAAGACCACGGAGGCGACGATAAGCGTCCTCATGAACGTGACCAGCAGAAGGTCGGGCAAAAAGGACATCGTCAAGGTGGAGGACCGGGAGCTGGAAGAGGAGGAGGTGAACAAGATCTCCCTCATCGCCCCCGGGGCGACGATCAACATCATCAGAGACCGCCGGGTGGTGGAGAAATACACCGTCGATATGCCCGACCTGATCGTGGGGGTATTGAGTTGCCCGAACCCCAACTGCATATCCAACACCAGCGAGCCCATCAAGTCCCAGCTGATCGTAAAGAGCAAAAATCCGGTGACCCTGAGGTGCGTCTATTGCGAGCAGCCCATCACCGACAAGATAGCAGACTACTTAATATAGAAGGGGAAAGGCAGGAACCCTAGTTATCCTTTCAAGGACGGAGTTCAAGATGACGGTAAAAGACGGCGATTTCATCAGGGTAGATTACACCGAGAGCGTCGACGGACGGGTGATATCCACCACGGACCGGGATGCGGCCATGAATAACGATATCTACGAGGATGGCCTCGAGTACGGTCCTGCTCTGATCATAGTCGGGTCCGGCGACGTGGTAGCAGGATTCAAAGACGAGCTCATGGGAAAGGAGATCGGCGCTTCAGGAAGCGTGGAGGTCCCCCCGGAGGAGGCCTACGGGATTCGCGATCCCGATAACGTCGAGCTCATATCTCTCACCAAGTTCAAGAAAGAGAGGCCCGAGATCGGCATGAGGGTCTCGGTAGATGGCAAGATGGGGACCCTCACCCGGATCATCGGGAGGAAGGCGAGGATCGACTACAACCACGTCCTGGCCGACAAGACGGTGAAGTACGATTACAAAATCGTCGAGAGGATCGAGGACAGGCAGGAGAAGCTGAATAACCTGGTCAGGATCTTCGCCAAGATAGACCTCAAAGCCGAGATCCTGGACGGTGACGTCGCCGAGATCGATTCTCCCTGGGAGATGAGCTACTACAGGGAGTGGCCGATGATGAGGCGCGGCGTTGCCGAGATGGCGATGAGGCTCCTCGACCTCAAAGAGGTCCGCTACATCGAGAGCCACAAGATCGCCCCCACCGTAACCTCGCAGCTGGTATCGCCTCCCTCCAAGGCCGAAGAGGCCGCGGAAAGTGGGACGGAAGAAGCACCTGAACCACCAGCCGAAGAAGCACCGTCCGAATAGACGTGAGCTTCAGCACGACGGAATATTCGCTTCGACATTAGGGCATCGAATATCGGCTCCTGGGTATCAGCTCTATTATAACCTATATTTCAGAGCTGATATTCGATGCTGACCTCGCGCTAACAGGCGATACCTTCGCTTTGCCCTCTCTACAGGATCGCCCGACTCACTTGGGCAGGGGCGGAAGTTCATTTCTGGCAAAAAGTTTTATAGGGCGAGGCTGCAAGCATAGGATCATGACGCAAGAGCAATCTGCGTGGGATCGTTTTCTATAACCTCGAATCGCTTCGTGGAGAAGAAGTTCGGATCTTCGACACCACCCTTCGGGATGGTGAACAGACCCCCGGCGTCTCCCTGACCCCGGAGGAGAAGATCGTTATCGCTCGGCAGCTCGACAAGCTCGGTGTGAACGTCATCGAGGCCGGTTTTCCCGTCTCTTCTAGAGGGGATTTTGAAGCGGTAAGGATGGTCGCGGCCGAGGGGCTGGACGCCCAGGTATGCGGCCTCTCACGGATCATCAGAAAGGACATCGACGCCTCCCTGGACGCTGGCGTGGATATGGTCCACGTCTTCGTCTCCACCTCGGAGATCCAGATCCAGCACACCATCAAAAAGAGCCGCGAGGAGATCGTCGCCCAGTCGGTGGAGGCGGTGGAGTACGTCAAAGAGCATGGGAGGATCTGCCTCTTCTCGGCGATGGACGCCACCCGGACCCCCATCCCCTTCCTCAAGGAGATCTTCGGGGCGGTGGAGGGGGCTGGCTGCGATATCATCAACATCCCCGACACCGTCGGAGTCGCGATCCCCACCACTTTCTACACCATGGTGAAGGAGATCTGCGACTCCACCAAGAGGATGGTGGTCGATGTCCACTGCCACAACGACTTCGGCCTGGCCGTGGCCAACAACCTGGCCGCCTTCGAGGCGGGGGCGAGGGAGGTCCAGGTCTCGGCCAACGGCCTTGGGGAGAGGGCGGGTAACGCAAACCTCGCCGAGACGGTGATGTGCCTCCACTCCATGTACGGGGCGAAAACCTCCATCAAGACCCCGTACCTCTTCGAGACCGCAAAGCTCGTGGAGCGGCTCTCGGACGTGAGGATATCCCGGACCGCTCCAGTCGTCGGCGATAACGCCTTCGCCCACGAGAGCGGGATCCACAGCCACGGAGTACTGGAGCGGACTGACACCTTCGAGCCCGGGATCATGACCCCGGAGATGGTGGGGCACAGGAGGAGGATCGTCCTGGGAAAACATACCGGCCGGCATGCGGTCAAGCAGTCCCTGGAGGAGATGGGCTACTCCCCCAACGACATCCAGCTCCAGGAGATCCTGGAGAGGGTCAAGGACCTTGGGGACAAGGGCAAATGCGTGACCAACGCCGACCTGATGACTATAGCCGAGGTGGTCATAGGAGAGTTGGCCAAGGAGAAGCAGGCGGTGATCCTGAAGGAGCTGGCGGTGATGACAGGAAACACCCTCACCTCTACGGCTACGGTCAGGGCTCTGGTCCGGGGCCAGGAGCGGGTCCTCGCCGACATCGGGGTTGGCCCCGTCGACGCCGCCCTGAACGCGGTCCGGGGGATCCTGGGGGATGAGACCGCGGTCAAGATCAGCGACTTTCGGATCGAGGCCATAACCGGAGGGTCCGACGCCCTGGCCGAGGTGGTGATCGGCGTCGAGAACAGCCGCCTCGGAAGGAGGGTTACGGCCCGCTCCGCCCGCGAGGATATAGTGATGGCCTCGGTGGAGGCGCTGATCAACGCCATAAATAGACTGATGTTGCTGGAGGAAGACTCGATTTGAGCGGAGAAAAATTCGAGGTGATAGACACTCACTGTCACCTCGACTTCAAAAACTTCAACAAGGACAGAGACGAGGCGATCAAAAGGGCCCTGGAGGCCGGGGTGACCACCATGATCAACTCCGGGATCGACCTCAAGACCAACCGAAAAACCCTGGAGCTCGCAAAAAAATATGATTGTATTCGGATAACCCTGGGGCTCAACCCCAACGGCCTCGGAGATACGACCGACGAGGAGGTGGAGGCCACCCTCGAGCAGATCAGATCTCACGCCGGGGAGATCGTGGGGGTCGGCGAGGCGGGGCTGGACTACTACCGCTGCCCAGACCTGAAGGGAAGAGACCGGCAGCGAGAGGTCTTCGGAAAGGTCGTCGCTCTGGCTGGAGAGCTGGACCTTCCCCAGGTGATCCACGCGAGGCTGGCCGAGGACGAGGCCTTCGATATGGTCAAAGACCTGAGCAAGGTCGTATTTCACTGCTACAGCGGGACGGCTGGGATGATGAAGGAGGCCGTCGACCGCGGATTTTACATATCCCTCGCCACCGTCGTCTGCAAGTCGGTCCAGCACCAGGTCCTGGCAAGACAGGTCCCCCTGGAGAGGCTCTTGATCGAAACCGATAGCCCCTTCCTCTCGCCGAGGAGGGGGAGAAACGAGCCCGCCTATGTCCTTGACGGCCTCAACCTCATCGCCAAAATCAAGGGGCTTCCTCCTGAAGATGTGGCACAGGCGACCGCTGCCAACGCTAAGAAGATATTCAACCTCTGAGCGGCCTATTGCACGACCGCTGCCGACGCAAAAGATGATGTTCAACCTCTGGGCGATCTATACCATGGCCCGCCCTCATCTGATGCCCTTCATGCTCCAGCCGTCAGCGATCCCTCCCGATCTGAGGCTCCCACCTCCCGACTCTCTGGTCGGATTAAGACGGAAAAATATATCATATAGATGACAAATAAGTACTAAAGCGAGATGGACCAGTGATCCGATGCCGATACACTTCGAACACATCATGAAGTACCTGGGCTCCAAGAAGGAGAAGGGCAGGAAGAAGATCGGCCTATTGGTGGACGGTCCCAACATGCTCAGAAAGGAGTTCCAGATCGATCTGGAGGAGATCAGAGACATCCTGAAGGACTACGGCGACATCAAGGTGGGCCGGGTGTTCCTCAACCAGTATGCCTCAGAGAAGCTGGTGGAGGCCGTGGAGAATCAGGGTTTTGAGCCGGTGATCTGCACGAGTGACGTCGACGTGAAGCTGGCGGTGGAGGCGATGGACATGATCTACAGCCCGGTGATGGACACCATCGCCCTCATCACCAGAGACGCCGACTTCAAGCCCGTCCTGCTGAAGGCGATGGAGCACGGCAAGGAGACGATCATCTTCGGGGCTGAGCCAGGCTTCTCCGTGGCCTTGAAGAACTCCGCCGACTACGTCATCGTCCTCCGGAACGGAGAGTACGTGGTGGAGTGATCCGGTCCACAATCGCTTTCATTCGATACAGCGTTCCCCCTTCTCCCTATCACTGTATTCATGCCACTCGTCTCCCTTCCCCATCTCCTTGCCATCGTCTCCTTTCCACCACCTCCTTGCCACCATCTATTTGTATCTCCTCTTGGAGATGATAGGCCTATAAGGCAGAAGCTCAGGTGGTCAGAGATGGGGGTGAAGGATGTCTTCGGGGAGAGCGGATCGATCTTGGCCAGAAGGCTCTCCCTTCAGGCCGGAAGGCAGAGAGATGGTGGTCGTGAAGATCGCTGGAACGACCCCGACCCCTGGGACGACGACCGATACTCCCCCTCAGGGAGACTCAGGCTCCCTCTGACCTACTCGGGGATGATCCTGGTCATATGCGTTCTATTCTTCTTCGTGAGGGTTTTGGCACCTGCCTTCACCTTCAACTACCTGGCCCTGAATCCGGCCTTCGTCGCGGCCCGGCCATGGACCCTCATCACCCATATGTTCGTTCACGCGAACATGGAGCACCTATTCTTCAACATGCTGTTCCTCTTCTTCTTCGGAACCGAGCTGGAGCGGAGGGTGGGCGAGTCCAGGTTTATTCAGATCTTCATAATCTCGGGCCTCGTCGCAGCCATCGGCCAGATGGCGGCTGTGCCCACGGGCTACATGATGGGAGCGAGCGGCGCCCTCTACGGGGTCATGGGGTGCCTCGCCGTCATCGCCCCGGAGATCAGGGTGCTACTCTTCTTCGTGATACCCCTGAGCATCAGGGCGGCAGTTGTCCTCTTTGCGGTCCTCGATTTCACTATGATGGGGACTGCCGACAGCATAGCCCACATGGCCCACATAGCGGGCCTCGTCGCGGGGCTCGTCTACGGTGGGATGCTCAAAGATCGATATAGTCACCGGTACCGTTAAGCTCTTCTGGGGTGGGCGAAAAGCTGGACCCTACAGGCCTGGCGGATATGGGGCGGCGGTTGTGAGGAATGCTTGGAAGGATTTTTCTCTTGAGAATGTGGTGGTAATCTGGGAGAGGAGATCGGGATCATCGTGGGGGAGACGAGCCCCCTGGAGTTCAAGTTCTTGATGGCTGACGAGGCGAGCAGGGGCAGCTACGTCAAGGTCAAAGAGGGCTCCAAAGACTGGATCTTCGCCCAGGTGGTGGAGGTCACCAGGTCCAACCTGGCCTACAGCCTCAACGCCATCGACCAGGATAATCCCGAGGCCAGAGAGCGGTTGGTGGGCTTCGCCCGGGTTATCGGGGTGGCCTCGGGCGGGAAGCTGGCCATGCCCACCGTCCCCCCCAAGCCCGGAGACCCGGTGCTGAGGGCCGACTCCGATCTGATGGAGAGGGCGCTCGGCCTCTCCAGGGGGAACCTCTACATCGGCCTCCTCGAGGGGCACGACCTGAAGGTTAAGCTTGACGCCGACTCCTTCGTCCAGAAGCACTGCAGCATCCTCGCCAAGACTGGGAGCGGAAAGTCCTACACCGCGGCGGTGGTCCTGGAGGAGCTCCTGGAGAAGGGGGTCGCCCTTCTGATAATCGATCCCCATGGCGAGTACGCCTCGATGAAGCAGAAGAACACCAAAGGAGACTTCGTCAAGTTCGACGTCAAGCCCAGAGGATACGATCTGACCGTCTACTCTCCCGCAAGCCAGGCGACAGCCCCCCAAGCCGACCGTTTCTTCCGCTTCAACGGCAAGAACCTGACCGCCCGGGAGCTCTCGGCCATGCTCCCCGAGGATGTGACCAATAGCCAGAGAGGGGTCCTCTATGAGGCGATAAAGATCCTCGCCTCCGACGGGGGAACCTACCAGCTCGAGGACGTCATCGCCCAGGCCGAGAAGGACACCAGCAAGGCCAAGTGGGGGCTCGTCGGTCATCTCGAGGCCCTGGAGGAGCTGGGCATATTCTCAGGAAAGGCCACCGACCTGAAAGATCTCCTCCAGAGGGGCAAGGCCTCGGTCATGGACATGACCGGCGTTCCCCCCGACCTCCAGGGGATGATCGTCGCCAAGCTCCTCTCGGATCTCTTCGAAGCGAGGAAGAGGGGGCTTGTAAATCCCGGCATGGTCGTCGTCGAGGAGGCCCACAACTACATTCCGGAGCGGGGGAGCGGCAAGGCGGCCAGCACCTCGGTCATCCGGACCATCGCCGCCGAAGGGAGGAAGTTCGGGCTGGGCCTTCTGGTCATCAGCCAGAGGCCGGCGAGGGTCGACAAAAACGTCATTTCGCAATGCAACACCCAGATCATCCTCCGGGTGACAAACCCCAACGATCTCCGGGCCCTGAGCAAGGGGATCGAGGGGATGAGCTCGGAGCTGGAGGAGGAGATAAAGAGGCTCCCCCCGGGGACGGCGATGCTGGTGAGCAGCGAGATCGAGCACCCCGTCACCGTCAAGATCAGGCCCAGGAAGAGCAGGCACGGCGGGGTGAGCACGCCGATCGTTGGCGGCGCAAAGACGAAGGCTGCCGCCGGCTCCAACAAAGGAGCAAAGCCCGCGACTCAGCCCAGAGGGGCGGAGGCGGGGGAAGATTCGGGATCGAAGATGGAGAAGAGGGAGACAGGTGGCGGCTTTCTCCGTAAGATCCTGGGTAAGTGATTAATTTTCTTCCGTCCGAATCTGTCGTTAAGGCCATCATTGCGATCGTTCCATTATTTTTTTAGCTGATTATTTATGAAGGTCAGTATATCTCCTTTGGGCCTTTCATCTTCGCCAGGAGGATCGAAGCCGCAAACGCCGCCGCCGCCCCGAAGAGGAAGGTCGCCTGGGGACCGAACCCCTGCCAGAGGGCTCCCGCCACAAGCCCCGAGGCGATGGCCGAAATTCCGACGGCTGCGTAGTAGACTCCCAGCCCCGTACCCCTGACGTCTGCGCTGCACAGATCCGAGACGAAGGTCCGCTCCGCGCCGTCGACGATGGCGAAGACGAGGCCGTACAATGCGAACAGCAGGACCAGCCCCGGGGCCGAAGCGACGAGGGCAAAGCCGAGGGAGACGAGGGCGAATAGCGAGTAGCCGACGGTGAGAACCCTCTTTCTTCCGACCCGGTCCGACCACGACCCGCTGGGGATGGAGAATATGGTGTAGACCAAATTGAAGAGGACGTAGAGGAGGAGGGGAGCGCCGATGGCCATATTCCCGGAGAAGAGCTCCTGGGCCCTCAGGATGAAGAACATGTAGCTCGTGTTTCCCAGGGCGAAGAGGGAGGCGATGGCGACGAAGGGCCCGAGGTCGGGCGGGATATGGGAGAGGACCGGCCGAGGACAGCCGACCGAGGACTTGCTCCTCTCTTTGACGGGGACGAGGGGGATGAGGGCGACGAAGGCGACGATCCCCGCCACGAGAAACATGGTCCTGAAATCCATCCCGCTCCGTCAGAGTAGGTAGGCCAAAAGCGACCCGACGACGGCGCCCAGAGAGTCCAGGGCCCGATGTATGCCGAAGCCCCTACCCCTGCCCACACGGGGTGCCGACTCGGCGATGATGGCGTCCCGAGGCGCCGATCGTATCCCCTTCCCCGACCTCTCGATGGTCTTGAGGAGGAAGATGTGCTGCCAGGACGCGGCCAGAGTCAAAAGGAGCTTTCCTGCGGCGGAGACGGAGTATCCCAGAGCTACCAGGGGCTTTCTTCTTCCGAGCCTGTCCGCCCAATATCCCGATAGGAGCTTGAAGAAGCTTGGAATTCCGTCGGCAAGTCCCCCAATCAGCCCGACGGCAAGCCCGCCCGCGCCCAAAGACGCTAAGAAGAGCGGCAGGATGGGCTGTATGATCTCGCTGCTGGCGTCGTTTAAGAGGCTCACCAGGCCCAGGAGGTATATGTTCCTCTTTCGATCGTTGCCCTGGGGTCGTTCGGTCACGAGTACTGCATAAGCTGAAAGGCGGCAACAAGGTTTCGGTCCGAAGCTCTTTTATATATTCGCAAGTTAAAATATGGTAGAATAGAATCAACGTAGAATCAACGATCTTATTTATCTGCAGATCAAAATTAATAAGCTGATGGATACGGATGGGATAATATGAGACGAATCGACCTTTTGAAACTAACAGCCTCCCTCGGCTCCTGCTATCTGGCGGCCTTCATCGGCTCCATCTTCACCACGCCGAACGTCCCCACCTGGTACGCCACCCTGGCCAGGCCCTCTTTCGCCCCGCCCGACTGGGTCTTCGCCCCGGTCTGGACCACCCTCTTCACCCTGATGGGGATCTCGGCCTACCTCGTCTGGCGAGAGGGGACAGATGATCCCAGGGTCAAAGTCGGCCTGATGGTATTCGCACTCCAGCTGGCCCTCAACGTAACCTGGTCGGCGGCCTTCTTCGGCCTCCGCTCCCCTCTGGCGGGACTTGTGGTCATCGTCCCCCTCTGGGCTCTGATCGCCCTGAATATCCAGAAGTTCAGGGCCGTTTCACAGACGGCTGCGGCTCTCCTTCTTCCCTACATAATCTGGGTGAGCTTCGCTACGGTTCTGAACTTTGCGATCTGGAGGCTGAATCTATAGCCAAAGGTTATCCTTTGGGTGAGATCGTGGACCCATTTTCGTCAAGCCGGGCCGACCATAAGCATCCCCAATAGCATATTCAGCGCCATCAGCAAAAGGGCAGCTCTTCCAAATAGCAGGTGAAACCTTCTAATTTTTCGCCTGACATTAATCGCCACCTTCAGCTGAAGAAGACCCAGTGCGGGAGTGAATAAGAGCAGAACGATGACCAGAGATCCTAGATATGCATGGGGAACGTTGAAATGATCCTCTGAGGCTAAGGATACCATATACGCGGCCGCGATTGCGCCAGCGATGGCGAAGACAGCTCCGGATATGCCGAGGATCCTGTGCCGTTTGAGCCAACCAGCTTCCTTCTTCCGGGCGACGATCATGCCCCACATCAGGAGCAGAAATCCCAGAGTGGCGAGGGATGCATGATAAGGCCAGAGCTCTGCTATACTGGGGGCAAGCTCATAGAACGGTTCAGATACCTCTCCAACAGAGGCGAATATCGAGGATGTCCATATGAACATTATGATCAGCTCAAAAGGTTATCCAAATTCATATAGTCGGTCACAGAGTCCAATACAAAAATACAAAAAACAGAGAAAAAAAGTATATCGGAATCGATTCTTCCGAGGAAGGTCACCTCTTCAAGCCCCATGAGCTACAGACGGGTCCAAAAAGCACTCATTGCTCCGCCTCTGCTTCGATGTCCATGATGAGCTTCTCGCCGCCGCTGACATAGGTGACATAGTGGATCACTATGCATATGCCCCAGCCGATGGGGGAGTACCAGGGCTGCCATACGGGCAGGCTGGGGTTGTCAGGTATCACCATCATGTAGTTTATCGCCAGCCACACGATGTTGACTACCAGGTAGATCATCAGGTGGGTCATGAATAGTTTCTTCATCCTCGCCTGCATAGCGGTCCTAAACGCCTTCTTGTACGCTTCGTCGGCCATCTTAACCTCCTCCAGAACTATCGTACATCTATATGTCTTCAAGTTAATATATAAAGGTTACGAGAGTTTTTGACACGAATGAATTTAATATTCTCATCTATTTAGACGGATCATGAGTCTGGTCTTTATTATTCTGTCTAACTTTCATTTTCAAGGTCTATAACTATGGGGAGATTATCCATATCTTTAAAAATTTAATCCAAATTCAAAAGATCATACATTTGACATAATGATAAAGCTTCAGTTATCAGATTAGGAACTATCGAGCTGCATTAGAATCATTTGGCAATAATCGCGCAAAAAGGGGGCAAAAAAAGATTCAGGCTCTTACCACCTCATCAAACTCCCTATGATTCATGTACTGAGGTGTGTATGTTATATTCATATCTTCCAGGTCTCTCACATAGGACCGAAGATGCTTTCTCGAGCCTGCCAGCAATCCCTGAAATACCAGCCTGACATCTTCGTTATCTGCAACCTCAAGCTCCTTTTCCAGGTCCACTATGCTGATCTCCTCAAAGATCGCCGCCACCCTCAGCGATTCCTCCTGGGATTGGCTTCCCCGAACAAGGAGATCGTGGTAAAGGTTTATGAGGGTCTGGTTGCTAAAAACTCCGGGAGTGTCTCCCACGGGGAGTCCCAAGTCATACTCATCTATCAGAGTCTTTGCCTGATCCATATGACTCTGCTCGGATCTTGCCAGATCCAGAAAGACGAGCATGCTCGTATTTCTATACAGCTCATTATACAGGTCTCGTGCTACCTTCTCCTCTTCCCAGATGAAAAGGACGCCCTCTTCCTCTCTGGGACTGAGGGAGGCCGCGGCAGTTCCGGGGATCTGCTCCTTGATCGATTCATTTTCAGATGTGAGAGTGAGTATTCCCTCACCGTAGGCTACGTTGTGTTTCATGTACCTGGACTTCGAGTCGGCCATGGCCCAGATGATCGAGACAGTCTGGCCTGGTGCTAGGACCTTATCAAATTCGTCACCGGTGTTCAAACTTCTCTTGAACTCGACGATGGAATAGCCATCTGCCTCCGAGCCGCCAGACTCCAGAATATCATAAGTGCCGCCAAAGTACGTATCGTCTTCATGGGGTCCGTAGTTGCCAGATGAATACTCGTCGAGGACGATCGCCTCGCCGTTTTCCACCGTTGCCAGGATTATATCAGCATCTTTCATCCACTCCAGAGGATCTATTCCTATAGAAATCCAGCCGAGGGTCTCTCCTTTCAAAGCCATGTATAAATGCTCGTCATCGTTTCTCCAGGATATCTCCATTTCGCCTCCTGAATAGCCTGACCTAGAAGGTCCCACAAGGACCATCGTCCTCGAATATTCATTATCGCCAATTATTCCGTCAGCCGACCACTCTTCCGAGGCTACTTTTTCTGATACCAGCTGTCCTTCAGGGGGCTCGAGACATCCAGATAGGACTAGGAGCAGTCCCATCAGCAGCGCCGACGTGGAGAATTTCATCATAAACACCTTTTTGAAAATGGGTTCTTCATCGAATATCAATATGTCGAAGGAGATCCTTTAAAAAATGGGAATTCTAATAGGAGACAGTCGTTTCGACGGCTGCTGATCTATTATTTTTGTTATTATTATCTAATCAAAAGTATGAATGAGGCAATCCAATTCTCACTTTAGGTCCAAATAAGATAAAATAAAATTGAATAAATTAATAATAAATTAATAAAAAATTAATAGAAATAAAATAAAATAAATATAATGTAAAGATATATATAATAAAAAATTATTTGCGTTAAAAAAAAATTAAATATAAAAATTTAATAAAAATATTAATAAAAAATTATAAATCAAATACTAATTAAAATATTAATTAAAATGTACCAAAATTTGGTACAAATATAAAATTAAATAAGAAAAAAACAAAAAATAAAAAATTAATATATTTAAAAATTAAAAGCTATATTTATCTATGAAAATAAGTCCATGAGATAGAGAATTTGTTGATTAGTACAGTTTGATACTCGCAGCGCTAAAGAGAGATTGCGCATTTTATTCTTATATCTTATCAGTATGGATTTTGAATCCTATGAATTACCTCCATTTTGGAAATGCAGCGATTCCAGAGTTTATAAGAATAAGACATCTCCGTCGCATAACATGAAGGTTCACGAGCCAAATTATACCTTCAAAGCATAGTTGATGCTGGGATGCACTTAAATTCTTATGGATTATAGGAATAAATCCAGTTCACGAAAAATATTTCATAGAATTTTATAAATAGCTATTCGAAAGAGCAAATATGGATTATCAGCCTCGATTAGGCATTTATAAAAAGATACAAATATATTTCCACCCCGGTCAAAGAAATGAATAATTAATTTGGAATAAATTACGCTGCATTTTGTTATATGAAAATAAAACGAAATATTTGTATAAAAAACTTTTTTTAATTTATGTATAAACATTAACTTTATGATGAATATAATATGGTATTAAATATATTAAATAAATATTTAATGAAAATTTTTTAAAAAATAAATACATATCTTTATTATATATAATTAAAATCAAAAATTAATTGAATAAAAATAATTAATTTTATTTAAATAATATGTTAAATAAAATATTCATAAATAATAATTTAATAATAATAATTATCTGTTGAGTTTCTGAATATTATATAAAATTTACATTATGATTTTGTCCATGGATCGTCTCCTTTAGTGTGAGGTTCATCGTTGTGAAGAGGGTTTAGAGTAACATTCGAGGAGGTCGAGCCAATTATGCTCCAGCCGTTGGTGGAAAACCTGCCGATCGATCCTCAGCTGGCTGAGGCTGGCCAGTGATTTTTTCTTTTAGAGCCTTCGGGAATCGACTGCTATCCAAGCGAATCCAAGAGATGAAATTTCTCATTTGAGTTCTGAGTTAATGGTTTATACAGAGATGAACATTGCAGCTCTGTCTTGAGTCGAGATTTAAGAGCCGACGATGGCCTGATCAAGAAGATAAGAGATACGTACAAGTGGGCCTACATCGACTTTCTAGCGATATTGATCGGCATAGCTGGAGGAGCTGGAGCTATAGTATTTCGAAGCGTCATTGAGATCATTCATGGCATTTTTTTCTCCGGGGCATATCAGGAGGGTCTCAGTCCAGGCTACTATGTAATCCTCTATCCCATAATCGGTGGCCTGATCGTGGGTCCCATCGTCTGTATACTGGCCCCGGAGGCGAAAGGGCACGGGGTCCCCCAGATTATAGAGAGCCTCCAGGTGGGCGGGGGGCAGATCCGAAAGAGGGTGGGATTTCTTCTCATACTCTGCTCCGCCGTCATCATAGGAAGCGGTGGAAGCGCCGGAAGGGAGGGTCCCATAGCCCAGATAGGAGCCTCATTCGGCTCCCTCATAGGTCAGATCTTCAGGCTGGGGTCCAGAGACCTCAAGCTTCTGACGGTCTGCGGGGTCGCTGCGGGAGTCGCCGGCACCTTCAACGCACCCATGGGAGGAGCCATATTCAGCATGGAGGTGGTGGCGAGGAGGTTCTCCCCCTTCGACTCGGTCCCCATACTCCTGTCGGCGGTTGTAGGCACGGCGGTGGCGGGCACCCTCATCACCCCTACACCTGCCTTCGCCAACCCTGAGTTCGCCTTCAGCACCGCAGATCTCGCTCTCTGCTTCGTCCTGGGGCCGATCTTCGGCGCCATCGCCTTTTCTTGGGTGAGGTTCTTCTACCTCGTGGAGGACTCCTTCGAGGCCCTCAATATCCCCAAGATGCTCAAGCCCGCAGCAGGCGGAATCGTGGCTGGGGTCGGCGGATACTACCTCTTCGGATACGGAATTATGGGGGTCGGATACGACGGCATAACCAGGATCTTCGAGATGGAGTTTCCTGTTTTCTCTGATGCGGTGCTCCTTCTGATCGCTCTCGGCCTCGTGAAGATCCTGGCCACGTCTTTCACCGTGGGGTCGGGCGGGAGCGGCGGCATATTCGCGCCGTCCCTTTACATCGGGTTCATGTTCGGCGTCGCCTTCGGCCTCTTCGCCGATGCATTCCTTCCGGACCTGGACACGGCCTCCCCGACTGTATACGGCCTCCTGGGGATGGCCGCCCTCTTCGCCGGAGCGGCGCGGGCGCCTCTCACCTGCATCGTCATGATCCCGGAGATGGCCAGCAGCTACAGCAGGCTTCCCCCCATCATCATCGCCTGCGTTCTCAGCTATGCCACTGCCCAGATCCTGATGAAGGGGATGTCCATCTACTCCATCAAGCTGATGAAGAAGGGGATATTCATCGACCAGCCTCAGCCCGTTCTGAAGGGAATCGCGGTGGGAGAGGCGATGCAGCCGGAGGTCGTCGTCGCCCGTCCCGAGATGCCCCTGAGGGAGCTTCGAGAGCAGATCTTCAGGCTCAATCACAACGGATTTCCGGTGGTGAAAGATGGACGTCTGGTGGGCATCGTCACCTTCGACGACCTGAGGAAGATCCCGATCTCCGAGCAGGATCAGACCCTGGTGGGGGACGTTGCCGTGAGGGAGGTCATAACCGTCCGCCCGGACCAGTCCGCAAAGTACGCCATGGACCTGATGTACGAGAACAAAATCGGAAGGCTGCCCGTGGTGAATGCCGACAATCCGCAAAAGCTGGTGGGGATAATAACCAGGACCGACGTAATCCGGGCCTATGAGATGGGTGGACCGAGATGAAAGCTGACCGGAAAAAAGAGATCTTATAAATATATAAATTAAATGGACGGGTCTCAGAGCCCCGCCCTTTCGACTATGACGTCAGCCACCTCTTTTGCGCTCTTGAAGGGAAAGTCGCTGGCTTTGAGGACTTTGCCGGCGTCCCCTGCCGTCAGCTCGACGTCGCCTGCCTTGCATTTCGTCTCTGCGCCCGCGGGCATCGCCGCCAGAAGCTCCTCAGGGGTTTTTATCGGAAACTTTGCTCCCTTCAGGGCTCCTGTAATCTGCGCGTGTATCTCATCTTTAACGCTCATTTTTTCACCTCATAACCTAATAATACAGGTATGAATATATACTTTAGCGTCATCGAAATGTACTAATTCCGGTTTGATACACAAAAATAACCTTTAGATATATGGGGGAAACCTTTTAGCCGATCGAGGCCATAAATCCCGGCCATGGAAGCCCTGGAAGAGCCCTTTGTGAGGGAGATCTCCGAGATCAGGTCGGAGCTGCGGGAGATGCGCGCCGATCTGAAGAGGTTCATGGAGCGCTCGAACCGAGAGCAGATGGAGTTGATCCTTGCCGACTTCAAGAAGAGCTTCTCGGAGGTCCTGATCCGCCACGTGGAGGAGGAGGCCGAGGAGGGGCTGGAGGAGAATATGGTCGAGGGCTGCGAGATGAAAAAGGCCTGCAAGACCCGATTTCAGGGACTTCTGAAGGAGAGCGCGGGGCTCATCAGGGACGCGGACTCGGAAGATGGTGAGGAGACGATAGAGGAGCTGAGGTCACGCCTCTCGGATCTGCGGTCCAAAGCTCCCTATGACCGGTGCGAGAGGTGCTTTTCGGAGGCGTCAAAGCTCCAGGAGAAGCAGATCGAACTTCTCCGGTCGATGCGGATATACGAGACGAGGGACGAAAAGGAGCAAGAATCCCAGGACCTGCCGGTGGAGGCGGTGGTCAAAGAGATCCTGGAGCCCCTGAACAGCAGGCAGAGGCTCCAGATCCTGAAGAGCCTGGCGAGCGAGACCAGATCCTTCTCCTCCCTCTCGGAGCTGACAGGGCTTCGGGGCGGAAACCTCCTCTTCCACCTCGAAAAGCTCCTCGGCTCGGGGATGATCCTCCAGCGGCACGAGAGAGGCGACTACATGATCACCGAGAAGGGGTACCGAGCGCTTCTGGGAATAACAGAGGTGTATTCGAGGCTCAGCCAGGATTCTTGAATGAAATCCACTGCATGGCAAAGTGAATATAATTTTGATCCTCCCTATATCGATGAGATGCGTACAAGATCGTTCCATTTTTATACCTCCGTCCCCTGATATCCTACCAATGTACCGTATACTGGTTACCAACGACGATGGCGTCTACTCCGCGGGGATCAGGGCGGCGGTCCGGGGCGTGGCGGGCCTCGGCGAGCTTCTGGTGGCCGCCCCCTCCGGTCAGAGGTCCGGCGTGGGTCGGTCGATCTCCATCTTCGAGCCGTTGAGGTATAATCGGGTCAGCCTCGACGGCGTTGAGGCCTACGAGGTCTCCGGCACCCCCACCGACTCGGTGATCATGGGGATATTCTGGCATATGAAGGGAAAGCTTCCCGACCTCGCCGTCTCGGGGATAAACATCGGCGAGAACATCAGCACCGACACCGTCACCACCAGCGGGACCATCGGCGCGGCCCTGGAGGCGGCAAGCTACGGCGTCCCGGCGATCACCGCCTCGATCCAGGTCGTCGACCAGGGGGACAAGTTCGACAACGTCAACGATCAGGCCTACCAGTTCGACGTCGCGTCCGCCCTAGTCCGGCGGGTGGCCAAGAATGTCCTGGAGAAGGGCCTGCCGCCGGGAGTGGACATCCTCAACCTCAACGTCCCCGTCAGCGCCACCGAAGACACCGAGGTGGTGGTCACCAGGCTCGCCAGGAAGATCTTCAAGACCGCGGTCCAGGAGCGTGCCGACCCCCGGGGCAGGCCCTACTACTGGATCGACGGCGACCTGGTCTGCACCGAGCGGGAGGGGACCGACGTTCGGGCCGTCTACCAGGAGGGGAAGATCTCCATCACCCCCCTGACCATCGACAACACCGCAAGGGTGGACTTCTCGGAGATCTCCACGCTCCTCGTTTGAATTCCCAAGGGTGATTACTTGACCAAGATATCGATCGCAGATTTCGAGAAGATGAGCAGGGACGATCAGGTCCTCTACCTGATCGAGAACCTGAGAGACCTCGACGACGAGCTGGTGGACCCCGGCATCGACCTCCTGATCGGAGCCGGGGAGACGGAGCTGGCCATCGCCCTGGCGAAGGACTCGGGCCGGGTCGATCGGGCGATATAGATCGCTGCGGGCGAAGGCGACTACCTCTGGGCCGCCCTCATCGCCAAGAAGGCCGGGCAGGAAGATGAGTCGAAGATGCTCTATCAAGAGGGGCTCGCTTACTACGTCTCCGAAGAGCTGTACGGCCGGGCCGTCAGCGCAGGTCAGGCTCTGGGGCTGCCCCCCGAGCAGATCGACCACCTCTTCGAGGCCGGGGTGAACGCCGAGAGGAGGAAGATGGACACGGGCCGGATCGGCTACGCTCTGGAGACGGTCGCCCTATCCCTGGAGAACGCCCTTTTGGGAAGGGACGATGATATGGCCGATGACCTGCGAAAGGCGATGGCGGAGGAGAGGGAGAGGATATCGAAGCGGGCTGCCGCCGAGGATCAAAAAGAATGAAAGAGAATGAGATGATGGGGCGAGCGCAGGGCGGCTCCGTGAGCAAGCGTTCTATGGATCGCTCGCCTTTTCCTCAGCGATCTCTGAGCTTCACCTCGATCTTCATCAGATCCTCGGCCACCAGGACCTCAGCAAAGTGGCGACGGGCATCGGCGAGGAGGGGGCCGACGTCGGAGTACCGGGAGCTGATGTGGGTCAGAACGAGCCTTCGAACGCCAGCCCTCTGGGCCAGTTGGGCGGCCTCGCCAGCGGTGCTGTGCATCGTCTCCACCGCCCAGTCGGCCAGCTCGTCATCGAGGGACCCGTCGTGGATGAGCAGGTCCGCATCTCTGCTCGCCTCCTCGATCTCCGGGGCGGGCCTGGTATCGCCGGTGTAGACCACCTTTCTTCCGGGCCGAGGAGGGCCCATCACCTCCTCGGGTCGCACCAGCCTTCCCTCCGTCTCCACCGCCTCCCCCCGCTGGAGACGACCGAACAAGGGGCCGGGAGGCACTCCCAGCTCGATCGCCCTGGTGCGGTTGAACCTTCCGGGCCTCGCGTCCTCCCGGAAGACGTACCCGAGGCTGGGGATGCTGTGGCTGGTCCTTAGCGCCTCCACCTCGTAACCTTCCATCCGGACCACGTCACCCGGAAGAAGCTCCAGAGCCCGTACCTGAAATTTTCGCGAATAATAGCAAAGCCGGTCGAAGAACTCCACCACCTCGGCGGTCCGGACCGGTCCCGCAATGGTGACGGGGTCTTTTCTCCCCTGGAAGGCCATCGTCTCCAGAAGCCCCGGTATCCCCAGGATGTGGTCGGCGTGATGGTGGGTGATGAAGATGTAGTCCAGGCTCATCATCCCGGTCTTCGCCCGCATCATCTGTCTCTGGGTCCCCTCGCCGCAATCGAATAGGACCAGCGCTCCCTCCCGATTGATCAGGACCGCCGATGGGCTTCTCTCGGGGGTGGGAAGAGAGCCAGCCGTTCCGAGAAAGGTCACAGTAAGCATCTTTGGCATCATCTCCAGCTCAGGGTCGAAGCTCTTGGCGGAGGATTATAAAAAGGTGTGCAGGCGGGCGTTGCTCGGCAATCAATTTTTGCTTCAATATGGAAGAAATGAAAGGAAGAGCGGTAAGGCTTGGCCAGGCCAAATTGTCGATTCCATTTCCCCTTCCTGCTTCTACGACTCGATTATGGGAGTCGGTATGGTGATGGTCACCGTAATCGTAGAGGACCCCGAATCCTCGTCCTCCGACTCGTCCCCGACGGCTCTGGGGTTCTCGTCGACGTTGGACCCTCCTGCGATCGAGTAGCTGGTCTCCTCCTCCAGGTCGTCGTAGGCGTTGTCGTCCCAGTCGTTTGTTCCAGCGTCGACGGCGTTACCGTCGTTGTTATCTTTGAGCTCGTTTTTGGTTACTCTGCTGCCGAGAGACCCTGCCGATATCCAGATCCCGTACTTGTTGCCGCTGACGACGTTGCCTGAAATGACGTTGTCATCGGAGTCCGCCAGGGAAATCCCGTACCACTTGTTGGCGGTGACGAGATTGTTTCTGATGGTGTTGTCGTCGGACCCAACCTCGATCCCGGACTTGCCGAACCCGGAGTTCATGACGACCAGTCCCTCCACGGTGATCTCATCTGCGGAGAGGACGATGGCGCTTCCCACCCCTTTTCCGTCCACCACCGGCCTTCCATCCCCGGCGTCCCTTCCTCGTAGGACCACGCTCTTGTTGATGACGATGTTCTCTCGGAAGGTTCCGCTCTCGACGCGGATGGTATCCCCCGGACTCGCCCCGTCAACGGCAGCCTGGATGGTGGCATAGTCGCCCTCAGGCCCGACGGTGATGGTGGCCGCTTGGATCGCGGTCATCGACATCATAATTACGATCAGAGCTGAAAGGAGTCTTATTCTCAATTCGCCCATCCCCAAATCTTCGCCCATATCACTCAACACCCAGCAACCCGGCCCTGATAACCCGGCCCCCAATTTCGGAACTTGAGATCCATATCTTCGAACTCTTGATCGATATCTTCGAACCCCTGATCCAGGTTCAGGCTCTCGAATTTAAGGTCCATCTCCTCCAGGGTCAGATCCAGCCCGAGCTCCTCGCCTCCGGGAGAGGCTATAGCCTCGTCCAGCCCGGGAGTCTCATTCAGCATCTCACCATCGGCTTCATGGTCGGGTTTCGCCTCCCCGGCCCCGGAGATGCTGGATAAACCATCCCTCGGAACTGTAAGCTCCGAGACGACCCGCCTCATGATCTCGTCTCGGTCCGAAGTGCTATTTATCGCCTCAAACCCGAAGGCGAAGTAGACCAGCCTGTAGGTCCCGGTATCGACCCTCACCGCGGCGCATCCTCCATCCTGGTAGTTGAAGATCCCGGTCGCATAGGATGTGAGTGGATCTATCTCGCTCGGCCAGTACTGGCTGTCTGCCCCATCTCCGCCGGATATCCCGATGGTCATCCCGTCAGAAATGGGGTCACCCTCCACCGCCTCCAGGACGTAAATGCCGGTGCTGTCCTTGATGTACTCGACCTGTAGGTAATCCCGGTAAAAGTCCGAGGCCTGGATGTTGTAGCCGATATCCTGGCCGGAGAGAAAGAGGCTTCCGCCAGAGTCCAGATAAGCAGCGAGGTTGTCCTGGTCCTCTGCGGTCAGGGCTGTGGTGAAATCCCGACCTGTAAACCATATTACACAGTCGAAGGATGAGAGCTCGCTTTTGCCCGGTGGCTGGTCGACCTTCGAGTAGCTGTACCCGTTGGCAACCAGAGCCCGTTCATAATACGTCTCGTAGTCCGCCTCCTCGTCGTCATCGACCAGAAGAATCAGGCTACGGTTCTCGTAGACCTCTATCGACCTCTTCTGGCTGTTGTCGCCGGTGGATTCCTCACCCTCGAGGGGGAGGATGCGCGCCTCCAGGGTGTAGCTCCCCTCGACATCCTCCGACCAGGGCAGGGCTATCTGGGCCAATCCTCCGCTGGGAAGTTCAGGTATGGTCTCTGTTCCAACCACCACCCCCGACTCCAGTAGCTGGACGGCTACCTCCTTCTCGTCCTCGGTGCCCCTGTTCTTGACCACGATCTTGGCTTCAACAGACCTTTCCGGCTTGGTGTAGCTGGGAAGATCCATCTCCACCATCTCCAGGTCGTGGGCTGCGGTGAAGGGCCGATGGAAGGCGATCTCGGGGTCTCCAAAGAGGTTGATCTCGTAGCAGCAGAACCTCATCACGTTACCGTCACTGCTCTGGTCTATGGAGCCCAGGTTGTCCTCCTTTGAATCCTGAAGCGCCCGACCGATATTTCTGATCCCCTCTCCGAAGACGGCATCCCAGAACTGACGGTTGTACCTCTGGGAAGGGCCGTCGGTGGTGGCCCTCCGCCCCCAGCCGAACCTGGCATTTCCGATGAAGGCAAAGGCCCCATGGGGTTCGGTGACGAACTGCTCCAGAATGCAGTCATTTGGCGAATAGACGGAGTCGGGGTCCCGGTTGTCGAAGGAGCCGGCGTAGCAGCCCTGGCTGTACCCGAAGAAATACCGGTCGTTCTTAAGCCGGGCGACATCGTCGGCGTTCATCTTCATGGCGCTGGCGACGTTGGCGTGGCCCAGATGGTTTAGAGCGTGGAGATCTCCTTCGATCTTTGCCACGAGCTCGGTCTTATTCCATTCTCGATCCCGATCGTAGAGGGCGTACTTCTGGTAGTCGTCAGGAAATCCCACCGTATTATATCCGCTGGCCACAGATCCGTCTTTGATCTCGTCCAGGGAGTTTCCGCCCCAGTCGCTGACCCCGCCGAACCCCAGGTACTCGCCCACCATCAGAACTTCCGCGAGATACGGGTCGGCGTTGGCCGAATCGTAGGAGATGGTCTTCCGGACGAAGTTGGCGAGCTCGGCGTAAGAGTCGACAGGAGCCCTGCCAACGTAAACCTCGGCCATCAGATCCACCTCGCCGCCGCCGGGGCCGTCATCGGGCTCGCCATAGACTCCGTTGCTGTTGTAATCGTAGTTTCCGTCCAGGCAGGCGTAGTACAGATCCGAGGGGATGTTGGGGGGGCTGGCCTCGTAGTCCCAGGCCCAGAGCCCTCTTGCGGGAACGATCCTCTCCCAGCCGTCTCCACCGGAGACGCTTCCGTCGGAGTCGCCGCCTAAAAGGACGTAAGATACCCCATTGTTGAGGTAGGCGTCTTTGATGAAGCTCCTGATCTTCTCCTGGTCGTCGACGCCGGCGTAGGTATCATAGATGTCCTCCACGACGACGATGGTCGCGTTGAGCCCTTTTGTTCTCTTGGTCTCGATGAGGGCGGTGAAGTTGTAGGGTCCAGGGGCGTCCCTGAGCCCCCGGTTGGTGATGATCACGTAATCGCAGTCTCCGTTCAGGAGGGGGGAGGAGCCCATCGGCGCGATATCGCCGGAGTAGGTCGCCGCCTGCCCGGGGTTCTCCACCAGCTTCTCTATGTGCGATCTGTCCTCCGGCGACCCCCTGAAGAGCCCTCGGTCCAGGGTCTCAGTGGGGGCTGTCTTCACCTCCAGATCGAAGGTGCCGAAGTAGTAGGTGTCCTTCGTCTTGGGGATGTACATGATAGGATATAGATTTATATATAGAATATTATACCCTTGCTTCTCCTGAACTCCCACCACAGAATAGACGTCTCTGGGGTAGGGCTCCATCGATGAGTAGGTGGTCTCGTTGAGGGGGGTGATGGTCAGGTTTCCCGGAAAGCTGATGGGGAGAGGGTCCTGGCCGGGCTCGATCAGGATTTTGCCCAGGTTCTTCTTCTCCCCCGGAAGGACCTTTATCTCCTGAATCTCCTCCCCCAAGGGGATGAGTATCCTCGCCGTTCGAAAGGGGATTACGGGCTCTCCGGGTATAATCCTGTTCTCTAGCCCCGGGATCCTGATGGACTGGGTCACGTTCTGGGCTCCCGTGGGAAGGATCTCGCCCCCGAAGCCCACCTGGACGATCGGCTCTTGTGGCCGGTACTGCCATTTTATGACGGTCTCGCTCTGGCCGTAGCTCTGGGCCATGGCGGATGAGAAAGAAAGAACGAAGCTCACGCTCAAGACCAGCAAAAAGCAGGTCAAAATGGTCGGATGACGACTCCTCATGGTCTTACCCCAAATACGGCCATACCCGATCCCCTCCCTTAGACTTCGGCAAGATGTACCCCCTTCGCACGGTCGCGATATTCATCTACGCCAGTATTTCGAGGCCGGAAGTGCTAGCAAGTCTTGACTTTAGCAAATTCTGATTCAGATCCTCCCGCATGGAAAGACAATAAACTCCTGTCTGCGAAGTATTAAACGTTTTCCCATGATTTTTATTAAAGGATCAGCATGCAAGAAAAAACGCCATCGTCTAATAGATTGGACGGCCCGGGCATGGAAAAAGGCAAAATCAGAATTCATGATATCATAACCAGCTCGTTTAAAAATGGACCCTCCCGCTCAAGAGGCGGACCAGCCCGTCCAAATTCAGCAGAGAGCGAATCCGGAGACTCAGAGGTAGTCCTCGATCCCCCTCAGATTCTCGAGATCCCTCTTGTCCATGGCCGATTCCGCCACCACCTTCTGCTGGATGGTGATGGGTGCCCCTGAGCGGAGGGCGAGGGCCATGCAGTCGCTGGGCCTTGCGTCCACTTCCCGGTCCACGGAGTCGATGGATACCGAGAGGCGGGCGTAGTAGACTCCGCCGTCCAGGTCGTCGATGAGGACCCCGGCGATCCTGGCCCCCAGGCTTTCCAGGGTGGACACGAAGAGGTCGTGGGTGGTGGGGCGGGCAGAGACCGATCCCGATAAGGCTTGGTATATCGATATCGCCTCAGAGAGGCCCACGAAGACGGGAACGATCCTCAAGGCCTCGTCCTCCAGGAGGACCACAGGAGCGACCACATCCCCCCCGGCATGAATGGCGTAGACACCCTTGACCTTGACCTTCAGGGGAGGCGACGGCTCTTCCATGCTATTCACTCTGAGACTAATCTTATATATTAATTATCCATGAGAGATGCCTATGGTCATCTCCACATCCTCTACCGACCAGTCCTTTACCAGGGAGCCGGAGACTTTCAGGTCTGAGCCCAGATGGAGGCATTTCGCCCTCACCTCGCTGGCGATATGATCTTTCATCGTCTCCACAAGACTCAGGACCTCCTCGTCCTCCACCCTGACCGAGGCCTCGATCTTCTCCTCGACCCGGAGGTCCAGCTCCTTCCTCATGTCCTGGACCCTCCTTATGATCTCCCGGGCATAGCCTTCGGCCTTCAGCTCCTCGGTGAGGGTGAGGTCGACGTAGACGATCCCGCCGGAGAAGTCAGCTGCCACCAGGTTCTCGGGGATCTTCTCCAGAAACTCGATCATATCGGGTTGGATGGTGTAGCCACCCACCACGCACTCGCCCGATCGGATCCCGTCTCTTATTTTTGCGGGGTCCGCCTCCTTCAGGGCTTCTATCACCTTCTGGGCATCACCTTTGAAGACGGGGCCGATCTTCTTGGGGACGGGGTTTATGGCCGTCTCCATCTCGGGCTTCTCGCCTACGTTCATGACGGCGACCGTCTTGCAGTTGGTCTGGCTCTTGAGGATCCCCAAAAGGTCTTTCAGATCGGGGATCTCCTTGGCGGGTGCGACGATGACCTCTGAGACGGGCCATCTCAGCTTCCGTCCGCCCTTCTGACGGGCGTTGGATACCGCCTCCACCACGTCTCTCACCAGCTCCATCTCCTTCTCCAGAGCCTGGTCGACGAGATCGGATCTCGGGCTGTGCCATCCGCACATGTGAACCGATTCTGGAGCCTCGGAGTCGGTGTTCTTCACCAGGTTCTGGTAGATCGTCTCAGCGGTGAAGGGGGCGAAGGGGGCGAGGAGCTTGGCCAGGGTGACCATCACCTCGTAAATGGTGGCGTAGGCGGCGAGCTTGTCCGGGTCGTCGGTCTCGATCCAGGTCCGGGGCCTGACCAGCTGGATGTACCACCGGGAGAGGTCTTCCAGGACGAAGTCGGAGAGGGCTCTGGTGGCCCTCTGCAGCTGGTAGGTCTCCATGCTGGTTCTGACCTCCTCTGCCAGGCTGTTGGCTCGGGAGAGGATCCACCGGTCCTCGGGCCTGAGACCATCACGGCACTTTTCGAGGGTCGTCCTGGTCGGGTCGAATTTGTCCAGGATCATGTAGGGCAGAGGGAACCGATAGGCGTTCCAGAGGATGTTCAGCATACGGTTGGTGTTCGCCACCTCCTCCCAGCTGAAGTGGATGTCTTCCCAGGGAGCGTTGGAGGAGAGGACGTAGAACCGCAGGGTGTCGGCTCCGAACTTCTCTACCACCTCCTCAGGCTGAACCACGTTTCCTATGCTCTTGCTCATCTTCTTGCCCTTGTCGTCCAGGGTGAAGCCATGCATAAGGACGGACCTGTAGGGGGCGACCCCGAAGGAGACCATGCTAGCCCCCAGCTGGGAGTAGAACCATCCCCGAGTCTGATCGTGGCCCTCGGTGATGAAGTCTGCGGGCCACCATTCTTTGAGCTGCTCGGTGTCCCTCGGATAGTTGAGGGTCGCCCAGGAGGCGACGGCGCTGTCGAACCAGACGTCGAAGACGTCGGGGACCCTTTTCATCTCGCCGCCGCAGGGGCATTTGAGGGTCACCAGATCGACGGCGGGGCGGTGGAGCTCTTTTACCACGGAGCCGCTCCGGGCGTTCAGCTCCTCCATCGAGCCGATCACCTCCATCTCGCCACAGGTCTCGCAGATCCAGATGGGCAGAGGTATCCCCCAGTACCTCTGGCGAGAGATGCACCAGTCCCGAGCGCCACTAATCCAGTCTCTGAACCGGGCGGAGCCCGCCCAGTCGGGATACCATTTGACCCGTGCGATCTCGTCGAGCATATCGTCCCGGAGGTCTGAGATCTTGAGGAACCACTGAGGGGTGGCGATGTAGATGATGGCGGTCTTGCACCTCCAGCAATGGCCGTACCGATGGACCAGATCCCCTTGGGCGAGGAGGAGTCCCCGCTCGGCCAGGTCCTGGTTCACCTCATCGTTGGTGGCCCGGACGTATTTTCCGACGTACTTCTCTCCCGCCTCTTCCGTATATCGGCCGTCCTCGCCGACGGGGCAGAAGATGGGCATCCCTTTGGCGACCCCCAGCTCGAAGTCCTCCAGGCCGTGACCTGGGGCGATGTGGACCGAGCCCGTGTTCTCCGCGGTGACGAAGTCCGCCAGGTGGACCCGGTGGGAGATTCCCTCCTGGGCCGGGATCAGGTCGACCAGGGGATGCTCATATTCGAGCCCCTCAAGCTCCGTCCCTCTGAACCGGTCCAGGATCTCGTAGTCTTTGTACCTCCCCTCCCGGAGGACGCCCTCGACCAGGGGCGATGCCATGATCAGGATCTCGGCCTTCTCGGGGTCGTCCTTCCAGGCCCGAACCCGCGAGTACTCGAACTCGGGGTGGACGGCGACGCCGACGTTGGCTGGTATCGTCCACGGTGTCGTGGTCCAGATCATCATGAAGGTCTTCTCTTCGCCCAAAACCGGGAACTTGACGTAGATGGAGGGATCGGTCTCCTCCCAGTACTCCACCTCGGCGTCGGCGATGGCGGTCTCGCAGCGGGGGCACCAGTTCACCACCCGGAAGCCGCGCTCCAGAAGCCCCCGCTCGTTCGCCCTCTTCAGGGTCCACCAGGCCGCCTCCAGGTACTCGTCCTTCAGGGTCATGTAGGGGTCTTCCCAGTTGAGCCAGGCCCCCAGGGTCCTGAACTGATCGGTCATCTGGTCCTTCTGGCTGAGGGCGAACTCCTTGCACTTGTCGATGAACCGGTCGACGCCGTAGGTCTCGATGTCCTTCTTGCTCTTGAAGCCCAGGTACTCCTCCACCTTCACCTCGATGGGGAGGCCGTGCATGTCCCAGCCCGCCCGGTCCTTGATGGAGAAGTCGTTCATAGACTTGTAGCGGAGGATGGAGTCTTTGATGATCTTGTTCCAGGCGGTCCCGAGGTGGATCCTCCCGGTGGTGTAGGGCGGCCCGTCGACGAAGAAGAACTTTCTGCCGCCGGTTCTCATGGTCCTGGTCTTGACGTAGATGCCGCGTTCTTCCCAGAACTTCCTGACCTTTCCCTCTACCTCTTTCGCATCGTATTGCCCTTCCACCTCAGAGATCATCCTAGTCCTCCAACAACGGGGAAGGCATTGATAACGTCCTATTTAGGCTTTGTCGGTTCAGTTTTCCAATTTCGGGACGATGCAGGGTCGGTTTCCCAAGATCCGACTTGGATGATCGATCTTGTCATTGCCTCCAAAGATGCGGAATTAGGCCGAAAATGGATAGACGATCCGTCTATTGCTCTTCTTTTCAAATCTCAGGCTTCGCTGCCCAACCCCCACATCCAGGACCATCATCACCGCAAAGCCCCACCGCAAAGCCCATCATCGCCACTGCCGTGGCCAGGCTCGCATTCCGCCTCGCTGACACTCGGGGATCAGCTCCTCCACCACCACGAAGATCATCGCCCCCGGCGAAGCCCAGGGCGCGGGGGAGGAGGGATTCGGCCAGGATCACCGCCCCCGCCCCCACGACGACGGCTATCGGCTCGACGATCGCTGAAAGCTCGCCGTACCAGAAGCATTTCTTTCGAGCCATCCCCTCGCGGGCGGAGGGGCATGGAGTCGGCGACCCCCTCGTCTGAATCCCGATGCCGATGGCGAGGTGACCGCACCCACCAGGGTGGCGTTAGGATAACCGGAGGCCTGAGCCCCGAAGGCCACCCCCCGCGGCCAGCCCCTCGGGGATGTAAAGGAGTGATGGCCAGGATGAGGAGGATGATCCGATGCAAGCCAGCCTTTGCCGCCCCAGCTTTGCATGAACCTGAAAAGCCTGAGACGCAGCAGTGGAGGCGGGGGTGCATCCCGGCGACCGCCCTCAGGAAGAGCCCTCCCAGAAGGAAGTCCGCCGCCGCAGGAAGCCAGGCGGGAAGATCGCTCGCCTCCGCCATCTCGATCGCCGGGGCCAGGAGCGACCAGAAGCTGGCTGGCGATCATCACCCCCGCGGCGAAGCCCAGCATTCCGTCCAGGACCCTGCCGCTAACCTCCTTGAAGGTGAAGACGCTGGAGGCACCGAGGGCGGTCACCCCCCAGGTAAAGCAAGTCGCAAGAAACGACTTGGATCACAGGGTGAGACATTTGACTGGCCAGTTATATCATTGGCCCGGCCAGTTATAGTCGATGGATGGGCCAGCCATCAAGGTCATCGGACTGGCATCTTCCGCGGCGGAGCCGAAAAATGGGAGGAGAGAGTTGTTGCTCACTCCATCTCTATCGGCTCGCCGGCCTGGATGCTGCCGTCCTCGGCGATGGACCAGGTGGCATACCTGCCGCATACGTCCCCGTTATCGTCGAAGGTGATCTCGCCGGAGGCACCCTGATAGTTGATCTCCTCGCCCCGACGGATCAGTTCGAGGGCTTCTCCAATATCTGTAACCTCCGTTCCTGGCGGGTTTGCAACCGATCTTATGTTGTCCCTGATGGCCGATCCGGAAGCCTCGCCACCCTGCTCCATGGCCAGGATCACCAGGGCCCCGGCGTCGTAGCTGTTGGAGCAGTAGATCGACGGTTCCCTTCCGTACTCCTGGGCATACTTCTGCTTGAAGTCTTCGTAGGCGGGTCCTGCAACCGTCGGATCGGGCATGGTTCCCGTCAGTCCAGCCACGATGTAGCGACCGGCCTCGTCCTTTCCGGTCATCTCCGCCAGGTTCTCATCGGTGAGCCCCTCCGAGAGGAGCCAGGCGACCTCGTCCCCGAAGGCGCCCTTCTCGTAGGCGGTCCTGAGGATGATGCTCCCCGTCTGCGGGTAGGACACCAGCATGACCACGTCCGGATCCTTCTCGGTCACCCGCTCGACCTCGGAATCGAAGATGGTCTGGGCCGGGTCGTACCTCACCGACTCAACCACCTCGCCTCCGTCGTTCTCGAAGGCCTCCACGAAGACCTCTTCAAAGCCTATGCCGTAGGGGTTGTTCAGAACCAGGGTCGATGCGGTTCCGTAGCCGCTGTCCAGGGCCAGCCTGGCCATGGCCTCTCCCTGGAGGGCGTCGGAGGGGCAGGTCCTGAAGTAGAAGTCGTTGTCGGGGTAGTCGGTGAACTCGACTCCGGTGTTGGAGGAGGATATCTGAAGAACCTCGCTTCCGCTGGTTATGCTGAGGATCGCAGAGCTGGGACCGCTTCCCGTACTTCCTATGATCGCGGGAACCCTGTCCACCTTGACCAGCTTGTTTGCGGCGTCCACCGCCGGGATCTCCGAGGTCTGGTCGTCTTCCACCAGGAGATCGATCTGTGACCCGAGGACGCCACCGTTCTCGTTCGCCTCTTTCACCGCGAGGTTCATGGCATCGGTCATGGGGCTGCCGTAAGTGCCCAGATCGCCGGTGAGGGATTGAAGGGCCGCTATCTTGACCGTCTTGGTCCCCTCTTTGCCTTCGTCAACGCATCCTGAAAATGCCGCAGCAATGATCAATATTATTCCTATCACATATTGGTGCCTTCTCACCAGAGATTCCTCCGAAATATCTTCTAACTGGGAACTCCCATATCGGCATCTGAAGCTTTTTCGGTATATATCGATTTTGGCAACTCACATCGTCAATCTATTATAGAAATCGATATCGACGAAATGTTTATGTTATGGAGAGTAAGGGGTGAGGGCGAAGGTTGATCTGAATGATGAGGGCCCGGCCGCCCTGAGGATTAACACCCGGAGATTTGAAATGTCGGCAGAACAGCTGGTAGTCAACGGCGTGGTCCTGGGCTGCATCTTCGCCCTATCAGCGATCGGCCTCTCCATGACCTATCGAATCCTCAACTTCGCAAATCTCGCCCATGGTGACTTCGTCACCTTTGGCGCCTACGCCGCTTTTCTATTCTCCGCCCTCTGGGGCGTCAACTTCCTTCTGGCCTTCCTCCTGGCCATCGCTGCCACATCTCTCTTTTCCATCCTCCTGGACCTGGTCATATGGAGGCGGATGCGCTCAAAGGGGGCCACCAGGACGGCTCTCATGATCCTCTCCATAGGCCTTGCCATCTCCCTTCGAAACCTCCTCGTCTTCAGCTTCGGCCCCAACATCAAGAGATACCCCATGCCCCTGAAGGAGGGTATCAACGTCGGAGGCGTTGTCGTCACCGGATACCAGCTGGCGGTGGTGGCCGTGGCCCTGGTCCTGATGCTGGCCATCCATCACCTTCTCACCAGGACCACCATGGGAAAGGCGATGAGAGCCCTATCCGACAACGCCGACCTCGCCCGGGTCTCGGGGATAGACGTGGACAGGGTGATAAGGCTCACGTGGGCCATAGGTATGGCCCTCGCCGCCGCCGCGGGGGTCCTCTACGGCCTCATAACCAACATCAACCCGACCATGGGCTGGTTCATGGTGATCCCCATCTTCTCCGCCGCCATCCTGGGGGGGATAGGCAACCCCTACGGAGCCATGCTGGGGGGGATGGTGATCGGCCTCTCTCAGGAGCTCTCGACTTTGGTTTTGCCCTCGGAGTACAAGATCGCCGTCAGCTTTTTCATTATGATCGCCGTCCTCCTCCGTCGGCCCCAGGGGATCATGGGAGGCCGATGAATGATCGACTACCTGGTGACCATAGTTTTGATGGCGGGGATATACGCCATCTTCTCCTTCGGCCTCCAGCTGGAGTGGGGCTATACGGGTCTGCTCAACTTCGGCCACGTGGGGTTCATGGCCATCGGGGCCTACACCACGGTCCTCCTCGGCACCAGTGGCGTTCCCCTCTTCCTCTCCGTCCTGGCTGGAATAGCCCTCGCCGGGATCATGGGAGCTCTTCTGGGGGTTCCGACCCTGCGGCTCCGGGAAGACTACCTGGCCATCACCACCATAGGATTCTCGGAGATCGTGAGGTTCATCCTCCACAATGAGGAGTGGCTCACCAACGGGTCCATAGGCATGGGCGGGTTTCCCCGGCCCTTCGATGCCCTCATCGGAGCAAGGGATTACGAGCTCTTCCTGATGGCGATGGTGCTTATCGTCGTCTTTTCCCTCTATCTGATCCAGGAGCATCTCATCGGTTCGCCCTGGGGCCGGGCCCTGAAATCGATCAGGGACGACGAAGGGGTCTCAGCCTCCCTGGGAAAGAACGTCTTCAGCTACAAGGTCCAGTCCCTGGTCCTGGGATCGATGATGGCAGCGGCCGCGGGATCGATCCTGGCCTTCTACATGCAGTTTATAAACCCCACCACCTTCATGCCCATAGAGACCTTCTACGCCTGGATCATAATCATGGTGGGGGGGAGCGGAAGCAACAGGGGCGTCCTTCTCGGAGCGATCCTCTTCCAGCTCTTCTTCAGTGGGACCAGGTTCGTCCAGGGGTACCTCCCTCTGGAGCCCACCCAGGTGGGCGCCCTCAGGGTGATGGTCATCGGCCTCGCCCTGATCGTTCTGATGATCCACCGGCCCCAGGGGATTCTGGGGAAGAAAGAGGAGTTGAGCCTTGAGAGATGAGATCCTGAAGGTAGGAGGGGTGAGCAAGAGCTTCGGCGGGATGACCGCCGTAGCCGACTGCAGCCTGGCGATGGTGGAGGGGGAGATATCAGGGCTCATCGGCCCCAACGGGGCGGGCAAGAGCACCCTCTTTGAGATGATCACAGGCGACCTAATCCCCGATTCGGGAAGCATTCACTTTCTGGGTAAGAGCATCGTCGGCCTCCCCAGCTTCAGGATCGCGCGGATGGGGCTGGTCAGGACCTTTCAGATCCCAAGAGCTCTGAACAAGATGACCGTCCTCGAGAACATGATGCTCGCCACTCAGAACCAGGAGGGGGAGAAGATCTGGAACGTCTTTCTCCGCCCAAGAGCGGTCCGGAGGGAGGAGGAGAGGACGAGAGATCGGGCGCTTGCGCTCCTGGAGTTCTTCAGCCTGGGGACGATGGCGGACGAGTACGCGGGAGCCCTATCCGGAGGCCAGAAGAAGCTTCTGGCCATGGCCAGGACTCTGATGGCCGACCCGAAGATGCTCCTCCTGGACGAGCCCTTCGCCGGGGTCAACCCCACCCTCTCCAAGAGGCTCCTCGGCCACATCAAGGAGCTCCGGGAGGGGGGGGTCACCTTCCTGATCATCGAGCATGGGATCCCCTACGTCAAGGAGCTCTGCGACACCGTCTTTGTGATGAACAAAGGTGAGATCATGACCTCCGGCACCCCCGAGGAGGTAACCTCCGACGAGCGGGTTCTGGAGGCGTATCTGGGAGGGATGGACGATGCCCATTAAATCGATATTCATTGAAGAGATCTCGGTCTCATCCTCGATCTCAATTTCATCTTCGGTTTGGGCTCGGGGCGGTTCGGCCGCCAGGAGGGATGGATATCCTCGAGGTTGAGAGCGTATTTGCCGGGTACACCGACGTCAACATCCTGGAGAATGTCTCCATGAGGATAGACGAGGGGGAGATCGTGACCGTCATCGGCCCCAACGGCGCCGGGAAGAGCACCCTGATGAAGACGGTCTTCGGCCTGACCAAGCTTCGGGGGGGGAGGGTCGTCTTTCGGGGCGAGGAGATCTCGGGGATGAGGCCCGACCTGATCGTCAGGAGGGGCGTCGGCTACGTCCCCCAGGAGAGGAACATCTTCGCCAGCCTCTCGGCCAGGGAGAACTTCGAGATGGGGGCCTTCACCAACCGGGAGCTCCTGGATGTGAACCTGGACGAGGTTCTGAGGATCTTTCCGGAGATCAAGGGCAGGATGGATCAGAAGGTGGGGACGATGAGCGGCGGCGAGCAGAAGATGGTGGCCATCGGCCGGGCCCTCATCGCCGAGCCCGCCCTCCTCCTTTTAGACGAGCCCTCCGCCGCCCTCTCCCCCAAGCTGGTGGATCAGGTCTTCGAGAAGGTGACAGAGATCAACCTTATGGGGACCGCCATCATGATGGTGGAGCAGAACGCGAAAAAGGCGCTGGCCATCAGCGACCGGGGGTACGTGCTGGAGATGGGGCGGAACCGCTACGAGGGGCCCGGAAGGACCCTCCTCTTGGACGCCGATGTCCGGGGGCTTTATCTGGGCGGGTGAAACGGGATTCTTCGTGGAGGCTGATGAAGCCGATCGCAGCTCTGATCAGATCAGAGGCGGGAAGGAGACAATTTGATTGCTGCTCTCATCGGAGAGAAGACGGAAACCCTCTTCTCCACTACCAGAGGCTGCTACCAGAGGCTGCAACAAACTCCTTAAATCCCAGAAGAGCAATATAACCACCAGATCAACTTCTCTCAAGGTGTCAATAGACTATGAAAAGAAGATGGCAGCACGATAGGGGATTGGAGGCGAGGATGCTCTTCACCATGTTCCTTTTATTCCTGGTCTACCTGGCCTTTCTGGCCATACTCGCCAGCCAGGGCGCGGGACCGACGGTGATGATCGCTTTCATCAGCATATTCATGCTCATTCAGTACTTCTTCTCCGACCGGCTCGTCCTCATGAGCATGGGGGCCAAGATCGTCTCCGAGAGCGAGGAGCCACAGCTCCACCAGATGATCTCCAGGCTCTGTGCCATGGCCGACCTTCCCAAGCCGAAGATTGCCGTGGTAAACACGCCCATGCCCAACGCCTTCGCCACCGGCAGAAATCCCGGCAATGCCGTAGTGGCGGTGACCACGGGGATCCGAAGCCAGCTGAACCAGGCGGAGCTGGAGGCGGTCCTGGCCCACGAGCTGACCCACGTCAAGAACAGGGACGTGATGGTGATGACCATCGCCAGCTTCCTCTCCACCGTCGCCTTTTACATTGTCCGATACTCCCTTTACTTCGGCGGCGCGGGATCCGACAGGCAGAAGGGAAGCGTATGGGTTGCCTTCTTCGCCTCGGTCGTCGTCTGGATCGCCAGCAGCCTGTTGATCAGAGCCCTCTCCCGTTACCGGGAGTATGCCGCAGATAGGGGCTCGGCCGTGATCACCGGCCAGCCCTCGAACTTGGCTTCGGCATTGATGAAGATCAGCGGGGTCATGCCCCGGATCCCCAAGGAGGATCTGAGGAAGGCCGAGGGGATGAACGCCTTCTTCATCATCCCCGCGATCTCGGGCTCGTCGATAATGAACCTCCTCTCAACCCACCCTCCGACGGAGAAGAGGATCGCAGCCCTCCAGAGGATCGAGCGGGAGCTGGAGACGGCATGAGGCTTGATTAGGAATGAGGCTCAAATGAGGTTCAAGATCCTGGACTCGATCCTGGGAAAGAGCGAGCTTCCGACGGCCAAGCTCGACCGCCTCTTCGCCATGTCCACCGCCAGCATCACCATGGAGGCGAACCTGGGCCTCTCGCCCGATGGCACGGCCGGGATCTGCTTCAAGCCCATCGAGTCCTCCAAGTACGAAGCCGCCCGCTCCGAGATCCAGGAGCTCCTCAGCTACAGCGCCCGGGAGACGGGGACGAAGTACAGAGTGGAGCAGGACGAATACCGATTCCTCTGGGTGGTCCTGGAGGATCCCCACTTCGACGATCTGGTGGCCAACGTTCATCTGGTGAGCACGACTATGGTGGAACACGGCTTCGGAGAGCGGCTCCTCTGCGCAGTATACCGGTTCCGGGGAAAGGAAGGCCCCGTCTTCTGGATCTACAGCTTCAAGGGCGGTGCCTACTATCCCTTCGCCCCAGCCGGAGGGCAGAATAGAGACAATTCCCTGGAGTTTCGGCTCAGATCGGTGATGGAGCCGGAGCTACCAATCGAGAAGGACGTGGAGAAGTGGTACCCCCTCTGGGGGATACCCCTCTGAGCCTCATATTTTAAAAAATTCTGATCGATCCCAAATGCTCGATCAGAATCGTTGTTTATAATCCTGGATCAGATCAGACGATTCTAATCCTGGATCAAATTAGACGATTCTGATCAGATGGTACTGCACCCTCAACTGGTTGATATTCTGTGATACGGATAAGTCAACAGTTCCCTCAACGACCAATTGTGGTCTGTCAAACCACTTGTCTTCGCAGGGCTGCTCTTTCTTTTCCTCCCCA
>Ga0116163_1000079_pt1 | contig 68724 bp, 57 predicted proteins | sample AD_UKC107_MetaG_FD_89889 | JGI IMG/M metagenome (GOLD analysis project Ga0116163, IMG submission 89889) | Active sludge microbial communities of municipal wastewater-treating anaerobic digesters from Hong Kong - AD_UKC107_MetaG | ecosystem: Engineered > Bioreactor > Anaerobic > Digestate...
TAGTTGAAACCCTGCGGGGTCTGGCTCAGGGCAAAGGGCACAGGGCTCAGGGCAAGGAATAAGACAAAAAATGAGAGTTTTGTTTTCATGACTGAAAGGTTTAATGGTGTAACGGCATAAAGGTGAAAAGGCTTCATGGCGTCAGGCCAGTAGTTTATAACAATTTGAATACAACAAGATAAAATATAAGTGAAGGTTATCCAAATTTTTTGACTAAAAGATGGGATTTAGAGTTTGATCAAAGATTCACCTAAACTTCATAGGGTAAAGATTAAAGAGTACAGTCTACATCTCTCAGACTATATGCCGTAAGCTATCATTCACGAGCTATTTAGATCCATTCCATAATCTCCTCTCTCGTTAACACTACAAAAAGGTCAGACAGCATGGCGTCAACCAATTTTTCTTGCAAAAACCAAAAACCTTTAGTAAACTTGTGACTGATTAGCACTATTTCATAACTATTTAATTATCAACACAATGAACACACAGGATTACATTAACCGGGAAGACAGATATGGTGCACACAACTATCATCCGCTTCCCGTTGTTCTTGAAAGAGGAGAAGGACCGTTTGTATGGGATGTTGAGGGAAAAAGGTATTTCGATTTCCTGTCAGCCTATTCAGCTGTAAACCAGGGCCACTGTCACCCGAGGATAATCAGGGCGATCACCGAACAGGCCCAAAAGCTCACTCTTACCTCAAGGGCATTTTATAATGCTGTCCTGGGAGAATATGAAGAGTACATCACCAGGTATTTCAAATACGACAAGGTGCTGCCGATGAACTCGGGAGCTGAAGCCGACGAGACCGCATTGAAACTCTGCCGTAAATGGGCATATAAGGTCAAGGGAATATCGCAGGACAACGCAAAGATAATCTGCTGCGAAGGGAACTTCCACGGACGTACGATAACCATCGTCTCAATGTCGACAGATCCGGATGCAAGAAATCACTATGGTCCCTTTACGCCTGGTTTCATTATCATCCCCTACAACGATATAAAAGCTCTTGAAGAAGCTCTGAAAGACCCCGACGTTGCAGGATTCCTGGTAGAACCCATCCAGGGTGAGGCAGGAGTATTCGTTCCTGATGAGGGATACCTGAAAAAAGCCTATGACCTCTGCAAAAAGAATAATGTTCTTTTCATTGCCGACGAAGTTCAGACCGGACTTGCACGGACAGGGAAACTTCTTGCCTGTGAACATGAAGATGTACGCCCCGACATCCTTATTCTCGGCAAAGCCCTGTCGGGAGGAGTGATGCCGATATCTGCAGTTCTTGCCGATGATGAGATTATGCTTACCATTAAACCCGGAGAGCATGGATCTACTTTCGGAGGAAATCCACTTGCAGGGAAAGTCGCCATTGAAGCTCTGAAGGTTCTTGAAGAAGAAAAGCTTGCCGAAAATTCGGAACGTCTTGGTAAGATCTTCCGCGATGAGATGAAAAACATCAAGTCGGATATGATAGAGACGGTGCGCGGGAAAGGGCTTCTGAATGCCGTGGTCATCAGGCCTAAAGGAGGAAAGACTGCATGGGATGTTTGTCTGGCCATGAAGGAAATGGGAGTCATCGCCAAACCTACTCATGAACATATTATCCGCTTCGCTCCTCCGCTGGTAATAACCGAAGAACAGCTCAGGGAAGCAATAGTTCTGATAAAACAGGCGTTTAAGTTGTTTGAGTAGAAGATTTGAGGGCCACCTTCGCCTTTGGTTTCGGTGGTCTGAGAAATCTACGGTGACTGAAAGCTGCTGGTTTAATGATGCCGACTATGAAAAAGATCCTCCTCTGGTTCCTTGCATTCATCATTACTGTTGTTGCAGCACTCTACCAGAGAAAGACCGGTCCCACATATCCGAAAAGGATCAGCGTGGAGATCAATGATTCCATCTATGACCTGAAGCTTGTAAGAAGTCTGGGACTGGATGAAAGACCTGAGGTAAGGATAAGGGTTTACGACACTACGGTAAAGGCTGTCCTGTATTACAAAAGGTTTAAAACAAATGATGATTATACCAGTGTACCTTTCAAATACAGGGAATACCCGGTTAACTCCTTCATCATGAAAAAAATCTTCGGAATAAATGTGGAGAAGGGATTATATGCACATATACCACAGCAGCAGCCGGCCGCTAAAATTGAATATTATCTTGAGTTAAGCTATCCGGGAGGGACAAAAACACTGCTGAAAGAAAATCCAGTGGTCCTTCGCTTCAAAGGTGCCGTGCCCTCACCGGTCCTCACGCCTCATATTCTGATAATGTTTGCCGCCATGCTTCTGTCGACAGTTGCAGGACTCTTTGCCCTGGCCGGGATACCTTCCTTCAGGCTTCTGGGCGTCTGGACACTCATACTGCTGACAGCCGGAGGGATGATCCTTGGCCCGCTGGTCCAGAAATATGCTTTCGGATCTTTCTGGACAGGAGTACCTTTTGGATGGGATCTGACCGACAACAAGACACTGATTGCTTTTCTGTTCTGGATACTGGCAGTGATTATGAACAGAAAAAATCGCAGACCTGCATATATTGTACTTGCCTCGGTCATTCTTCTGATCGTATACTCAGTACCCCATAGCCTGTTTGGTTCGGAAATGGATTACAGCACCGGAAATATTATCCAGGGCTTCATTTTGTTTTTTTTCATCAGAAAACAAAAAAATCTTAACTTGATGCAGCATTGAAAAAATACCCACGTCTTTTCAACAGAAAACAGGAAGATAGTGGGTGCAGCATCTCATATAAAAACCAGTTCTTATTTAAAGATGGCAAATGTAGAAGCCGCATTCAGAAACCTGCACCAGAATCTGCTGGATGCATGTAAAGTTGGCGACCAGAAAGCACAGTTTCAGATATACAAGTTATACTACAAGGCTATGTATAACACCAGTCTGAGAATAGTTAACGACTCGATGGAAGCCGAAGACATTATGCAGGAAGCTTTCCTGTCGGCTTTTGAAAAAATTGACACTTATTCCGGAACAGTGAGTTTCGGAGCATGGTTGAAAAAGATAGTGATAAACAGGTCGCTCGACGCCCTGGGAAAGAAAAAAGCGGTCTTTGAAGATATTGAATCACACGTGGGGTTAAGGGATGAAAGTGAGGATGAAACCGAACGCTACCAGGAAGCAGGTATCAGGATGGAGGAAGTAAAAGAAGCAATAGAGAGACTTCCCGACGGTTACAGGGTCATCCTCTCTCTCTACCTTCTTGAAGGTTATGATCACGATGAAATTGCCGAGATATTGAAAATATCCAGCAGTACATCACGATCACAGCTTTCCAGGGCGAAACAGAAACTCATAGGTGAATTGAAAAAAGACAGAATGTAAATTAAAGGGACAGAAAACTATATAGGGATGAAGACAATAGATGAAATAATCAGAAGCAACAGGGACTTCTTCGAAGATGCAGAACCTTCGGAAGGTCACTTTGAACGGTTCAGCATGAAGCTGGAAGCAAGGTTTGGAACAGGTACCACCGTAAAAAGAAGTATCGTTCCCTACCTGCTGAAAGCAGCCGTCGTAACACTGCTGGTTACACTTTCATCGCTGTGGACATGGGATAACTTCATAAGGCCCGACCGCAACAGGATGACCCTCGGTGATGTATCACCACAGTACAGGGAAGTAGAGAATTATTACATTCACCAGGTGAACCTTATGGAAAGTGAACTTGGAAATTTAACCCTTCCCAACGACCCGCTGCATACCGAAATGCTTAAACAGGAAATGGAAAGCATGGATTCAGTCTATATCCAGCTTCAGAAAGATCTTAAAGCCAATCCTCAGGATGAAAGGATCATTAGCGCAATGATCGAACATTACCAGACAAAAGTGGAAGTGATGAACTACATTCTGAATCAGCTTAAGGAAATAAGGAATGAAAACTTAAACACCATGGAAGATGAAAAAGTCAGTATTTAAAAGGAGTACAATCCTTGGGACAGCTCTGTTCCTTCTCACCCTGGGGATCTCTGCCCAGGAGGAGGTGACAAAGGAATATAGTAAGGAGTACACCGCAGGCGAAAACACCGAACTCGAACTGAGTAACAGGTATGGAGATGTAACAATCAGAACTTCTGACGACAACAAGGTCGTGATCAAAGTGAAGGTCATGGTAAGATACCCTAACAGGGAAAAAGCCGAAAGACTTTTAAGCTATATAGATGTGGAATTCACTGAAAGCCCTGATCTTATAAACGCCCGGACAGTTATAGACGATAAGTTCAGCTTTTCAGGCTGGGGAGGAGAATCAAGAAGATTCCGTATAGACTATAACGTGACCATGCCCGAAAATATGAGTCTTGAACTTTATAACAGGTACGGTGATACAGAACTTGATGATCTCAGTGGTTTTGTCGACGTCGATATAAAATATGGCAATCTCCGTGCAGGAAAGCTGACCCGCGGACCAGAAAAGCCATGGAACAAAATCAGCCTTGCTTATGGTAAAGCATCTCTCGAAGAGGCCGCCTGGCTTGATGTGTATCTGCGTTATTGCACCGATTTTAACCTGCCTGAATCACAGGCTTTGCTCCTCGACAGCAGATATTCACGCATCACACTCGGAACTGTCAACTCACTTGTTGCCGACTCAAGGTACGACAGCAACTTCCGCATAAGCAACATTAACAACCTTGTTATTGATCAGGGCTATTCCAACGTCGATATCGGATCGCTGTCTAAAAAACTGGTGCTCACAGCAGGTTACGGCTCATTCACCTCCGACAATGTACCTGATAATTTCGAATCACTTGAAGTCGAAACCCGTTACGCTAACGTTACTCTGGGAATTGACGAATCAGCAGACTATAACCTGGATGCAAAATTATCATACGGCGGAATAAGGTTCAATGATGAAAATTTCAATGTAAAAAGGAGAATCGTGGAAAACACTTCCACCGAAATCGTCGGAACGGTTGGAGATGAAGAATCACCGGAATCATCAGTTAAGATAAGGTCTTCATACGCGACTATAAGACTTTACAGGTAACATTATTTTAACCATCAGCAATGATATATGTAGAAAAACCAACAGCTGAAAAATTGAACAGTCTTGATGTAAGTTCATGGAATATCTGGGAAAAGGAGACCTCAGAATTCCCCTGGTTCTATGATGAAAAGGAGATCTGTTACATCCTTGAAGGTGAAGTTGTTGTGACTCCGGAAGATGGACAGCCGGTCAGGTTCGGCAAAGGCGATCTTGTTACCTTCGACCAGGGCCTGCACTGCACCTGGAACATCCTCAGCCCTATAAGGAAACATTATAAATTCGGGGATTAACAAGACACATCCTGTACATGACATGTCCCTCCTTAAAGCTCTATTTGCAGGCTATGTAATCCTGTTCAGCCTTAACGGATTGAATACCCGTCCTGTGAAAGTTCCGGGTGTGGTGGTTGATTATATTCCCGCAGCAGCCAAGACATATATAGGCTCTCCTTCGATATGCATTCTGCCAGACGGAAGCTACCTTGCCTCTCACGATCATTTCGGAACTGGCTCTTCTGAACACACAAGGGCAGTGACCTCAGTTTTCAGATCAAATGACAAAGGGAAACACTGGGAAAAAATATCTGAGATTCAGGGACAATTCTGGTCGAACCTGTTTGTTCACGATGATGCGGTTTTTATTATGGGTACCTGGAAACACCACGGTAACTTTATTATCCGCCGATCCGATAACGGAGGACATACATGGAGTGAACCTGCAGATAGTATTTCCGGGCTCCTTCTCAGTGGCGAGTATCATACCGCTCCCATGCCTGTCGTAATACACAGGGGAAGGATATGGAGAGCTGTTGAAAATGCAAAATCGAATACCACCGAATGGGGCAGACGTTATGGCGCAATGGTGATATCAGCACCTCTTGCTGCTGACCTGCTTGTGGCCGGTAACTGGACACACAGCAACTTTCTGCCGCACGATTCAACATTCCTTGAAGGTAATTTCAGGGGATGGCTCGAAGGTAATGTTGTCGTCGATCCCGAAGGTAACCTTCTTAACATCCTGAGGGTGGCCACCAGGGAAAAAGGTCGCGACATGGCAGCAATTGTTAATGTAAGCGATGACGGAAAAACCGTTGCATTTGATCCTGCAAAAGGATTCATCGATTTCATTGGCGGAGCAAGAAAGTTTACAATTCGTTTTGATGAAACATCGCGCAGATACTGGACAATTTGCAATATGGCCGGTGAGGAATACAGTGATCTGGATGCCGGATCTGTCAGAAATACACTGGTCATAAAAAGCTCAAAAGACCTTATAAACTGGACCGTTCACGAAATCCTGTTACATCATCCGGATGTTAAAAAGCATGGATTCCAGTACATCGACTGGCAGTTTGAGGGAAAGGATATTATTTATGTATCACGCACGGCATATGACGACAATTCGGGAGGAGCAAATAACTACCACGATGCCAACTATATGACATTTCACCGTATTAAAAATTTCAGGAAGCTGGAAAGAAAAACTATTGATAAAGCTTACTGATACAGGAACCAGGGAGAATTCTTTTACCCACCCTGCCCCTCCAAAGGGGATTTTAATTGATCCATTTTCCGGTAACCAGTAGCCGGCTTTGCACTCAGTAGCTTTAGCGAAAGAGTGTAACCGCCTTTACAAATCCAACTCCACAACAGTAATTCCCGATCCGCCCATCTCGACATGCTCATCGCGAAAAGTTCTGACAACGTCGAGGGTAGCAAGGTAATCGCGGACAAGCTGACGAAGTATTCCGTTTCCCTTGCCATGTAATATCCGCAGGTTACGGTGCTGAACCATTATTGCATTGTCAATCAGATCCCTTACACGAAGCAGGGCTTCCTCTCCCCTGACCCCTCGTATATCAATCTCAGGTTTGAAATTGAGTTTCCGTTCACTGATAAGCGGGTCGGCTTCGGTATACACCTGCCCCGACCTTATGGTTTTTTTGAGTTCGCTTTTGCTTATCCTTTCAATTTTATCCTTCGAAACCTGAAACCTGAAACTTCCTGTTTCAACAAGCACCGTCCTGTCCTTGATCTCAACAATCTCACCGGCAGCCAGGGTATCCGACATCCTCACCGCGTCACCAACCTTCAGGGATTTTTCAGTGATTTCTTCCGCCTTCGGTTCGTCAGTCTTCCTTATTGGTTTGTGCTTCCCTGCTTTCCTGCTGAGAGCCGAGATCTTTTTCTCTACATCCGATTCAGCAGGCAGGAGCTCATTCACGATATTGCTTCTGAATTCCTCCAGCTGCTGACGTACACCCCTGGTCTTCTCCTTCTCTGCCTGTGTTTCCTTTATCTGTCGGATGGTATTCTCAATTACCCTGTTGGATTCTTTCAGCAGCGTCTCTGCTTCATCCTTTGCCTTCAGAATGATCTCCTTACGCAGTGATTTCATGCCGGAGAGTTCCTTTTCATACTCCTCAATCAGTTCCTCCAGCCTCTTTTCATGCTGACGTATGTTCATTCTTTTATTTTCCCAGTATCGCTTGTCGCGGGCAATATCCCTCAGATGCTTGTCATATTTTATATTCTCAACTCCTGCCTTCCCTGATGCATCATTCAGAATATCTTCCGGCAGGCCTATCTTCCTTGCTATTTCAAAGGCAAACGAGCTGCCCGGCTTGCCAATATTTAACCTGAAGAGGGGTTGCATCAGATGGCTGTCAAAGGACATGGCTCCGTTCACAATACCCTCATTTGATGATGCATAATGCTTCAGGTTGGTATAGTGGGTCGTCAGAACCCCAAAGACTCCTTTACTGTTAAGTCCGCCAAGGATGGCTTCAGCAATTGCACCTCCGAGCATAGGCTCCGTACCTGTCCCGAACTCGTCGATCAGCACCAGGCTCCTTTCGTTTCCTGTTTTCAGGAACTGCTTCATGTTGATCAGGTGAGAACTGTATGTACTTAGGTCATTATCAATACTTTGCTCGTCGCCAATATCAATAAGAATATCACCGAAGATTCCGCACTCCGAACCTTCGGAAACAGGTATGGTCAGTCCGCACTGAAGCATATACTGCAAGAGGCCCACTGTTTTCAGACATACGGATTTGCCTCCTGCGTTGGGACCTGAGATTAACAGTATCCTGTCTTTTTCATCAAGATGAATATCGAGGGGTACTACTTTTCTGCCTTCTGTCTTTTGAAAGGCCATGGCAAGCAGAGGATGAACAGCTTCTTTCCACGAAAGAAAAGGATGGTCGGAAAGAAGCGGATATATTGATCCGAACTGGTTTCCCAGGATGGCTTTTGACCGGATGAAATCGATCTCACCCAGAAAGGCATCTGAAGCAAGAAGATCGTCGATATAGGGACGTATGTCGTCGGCAAAGGTTGTTAAAATTTTAACTATCTCCCTCCTCTCTTCATACTCAAGTTCCACTATGTCGTTATTGATCTCCACTATCTCCCCGGGTTCAATAAATACTGTCTTTCCCGATGCCGACTGATCATGGATAAGTCCTTTTATTCTTCTCTTATCCCATGTGCTCACCGGTATCACACCTCTCCCGTTCCTTACCGAAGCTGCAGTATCTGCATCAATTATTCCGTCGGCCTGTGCCTGTCTGAGAATGGCATTTAAACGTTTCGCTGCGAGAGTGTTCTTTGAAATTATCTCCGACCGTATCTCACGAAGGCGAGGCGAAGCATTGTCCCTTATGTTGCCATGCCGGTCGATTATTCTGTCGATAGAGTCAACTACATAAGGATAGGTTTTCACCTGACCGCACAATTTCCGTAGTACAGGGTAGGTATTATCTTCTTTGGCTTTGAAGAAGTTAAGAATTGATCTGACGGTATCGAGTGAACGTTTGAGGTCAAAAAGCTCCCTCACTTCAGGAAAGGTTCCCTCCACCTTAATCTTATTCAGACAGCCGGAATTGCTGAAATAATTGTCGGCCGGGAAATTATCCTCAAACCTCAGCAGGTGCTGGAATTCGGATGTTGAAGTCAGCAGCCCGACGATCTTTGATTTATTATCAAGGAAGCGTATCCCTTCCACCATTGAGGTTCCCATGGGGCTGAGGCAACGTTCCCTGAGCAGTTCGCGTATACGGTCGAAGCCGATCTTCGATTCGAAGTTATCGGGGTATATCATGGTAAATTAAAAATGCAAGGTTCGAAATTCATAATTGATAACTTATACCCTGCTGGATAAGATCCGGATTTTCTAAGTGAAACCGTTTGTTAGTCCCTGGTTATGTTTCCGGGTTTGTGAAGCAGCACTTTCACAGGCTCAAGCGCCACAAGGCAACCCTTTTTCATGTTCATCAGTTCAGGCTCAATCAGAGCATAAAAACCAGACAGGACTGATGTCTTATCGAGCATTTCTATCATTACAGGTAGTTTTTCCGTCAATTCCCAGAAGCGTGCAGTGCTGATATTACTGCTAAGTCCGAAACCCATTATTCCCCTGAATACCGTCACTCCTGAAATACCCTTATCGCGGGCGAGTTCAACGATGAATTCATATAGAAGCTTCGAACCGATCCTGTCGGTACTGCTGGCATATACCTTCAGTATGCTGTATCCGGAATTTTCCATCATTATAGAATATTAGTTATTGCGTAACCGAAAAAAACTGCGGCAAATCCAAGAATCACACTAAGAGCTGTGTAAGCAAGAAGAGGGCCAAACTGACCATTGTGCAGGAGCATGAGATTTTCACCTGCGAAAGTTGAAAATGTCGTAAATCCTCCACATAAACCTACCATAAGGAACATTCTCCACGAACTGTCAAGCAATGCTGTTTTATCTGCAATGCCTGTGAGCAAGCCTATTACAAGACAGCCTGTTACGTTTACCAGCAGGGTGCCTACAGGAATGGCAAAAAACTCAATCCTCAGGTTCAGCCCTGAAAGAAAAAAACGGGCAACACTTCCGATAAAACCTCCTGCTCCTATTAACAAAATATTTTTAATCATCTTAATATCAATATATTATCTTTAGATATCTAATTCAGGCACAACGGTCATTAATATCCCATATGCGGCAAAGTTAATTAATGTTAATCATTATAAACGGAAACCATTCTTTTGATTCATTTTTAATTATTTTTAGGGCTTAAATTAATTTAATCTGATTCAAAATGAAAATAGTTAAATCAGGCATCACCGTTCTGCTGATGCTCATCATGCCTTTATGGCTCTGTGCACAGACTGAGAATGTTGATCTCGTAATGGTCTACAAGATCAAACAGGAAGGCTCGCGTAATTCAAAAATTGAGGATCTTGCGTTCGGACTAACCGACCTCACAGGACCAAGGCTTACAGGCTCAACCGGAAACACCCGGGGAAACGAATGGGCAAAAGCCAAGATGGAAGAACTCGGTTTCCAGAATGTCAGGATCGAAGAAGCCGGTGATTTCACCCGCGGGGGATGGGATAATCTGAAAACCTACGCTGCCATGACGGCTCCATATTATACCAACTTTGCATGTAATCCTGTTGCCTGGACAGGCAGTACGAACGGACTGGTTAAAAGCGAGGTCGTGATGATAGATGTAAGGACGGAAGCTGATCTGGAGAAATACAAGGGAAAACTCTCCGGAAAGATCGTTATGATGCCATCAGCAACCACAACCCCCTATCAGATAAGTTTTGAACCTCTTGCATCCAGGTATACAGATGAAGAGCTTGAAGCTCTTAAAACCGAATCCATCTCACAGGCAAGGCGAAGAGGTGCAGTCGGAATGCCCGCCGACATGGCTACACTGATGGCACAAAGACAACTCCGCACAAGGGTCACAGAGCTTCTTATGAATGAAGGCATTGCTGTGATACTCAACAACTCAGGAACATACAATATTCCCCGTTCAAACGGCGGAGGATATAACTCAGGAGACAAGGAACCGGTTGCCCAGCTGAATATCCCGATGGAAGCATTCAGCAGGCTGGAAAGACTGCTAAGAAATAACGTCCCGGTGGAGATGGAAGTGGAAATAAAGAACAAATTCTTTGCAAGCCCGAAAGTATACAACGTTATAGGAGAGATCCCCGGCACCGATAAAGCTCTGAAGGATGAAGTTGTCCTGCTAGGTGCTCACCTCGACTCATGGCACGGTGGTACAGGTGCTGCCGACAATGCTTCTGGCTGTATAGTAATGATGGAGGCACTCCGAATCCTGAAAGATCTTAATGTTTCCCCCAAACGGACTATCAGGGTAGCTCTCTGGGGCGGTGAAGAACAGGGACTATACGGATCGAGAGGTTATGTGAGCAAATACCTTGTCGACCCGCAGAGCGGAAAAAACAAGCCCGATTTTGATAAGTTCGCCGTATACTTCAACATGGATAATGGTTCGGGCCGCTACCGTGGGATCTACCTTCAGCAGAATGAGGCTGTAAGGCCTGTTTTTGAAGAATGGTTCAAGCCTTTCAACGACCTGGGTGCCTCAACAATTACAATACGAAATACCAGCGGAACCGACCATCAGTCATTCGACCGCTACGGACTTCCTGCATTCCAGTTCATTCAGGATGAGATCGAATATGGCCGTGGTTACCATACGGTGATGGACACCTGGGAAAGACTTGTAATGGATGATCTTAAAATTAACGCAATCATAACAGCATCACTGGCATACAATGCAGCAATGAGAGCCGAGAAGCTTCCAAGAAAACCTGTTATGCCGCAACCTGCCGGAGCCCAGGGCAGACCTCCGATGTTCTAAACCAAATAACCTTTAAACCATAAACCTTTAACCAGTATCCCGGATCAATGAAGAAATCTGCATACATATTATTACTGCTGTTCATCCCCGGAATAATTCTCCAGGCAAAAGATCCTGCTGAGAAGGTCTTCAAACCAAAGGAAATAAAAAAGGTGATGACAAGGGCTGCCCTCTGGCAGCTTGAAAACCCGAAACATGCATTGTACGACTGGACAAACGGAGCGTTCTATGCAGGAATCTCTGCAGCATACAGGACAACACGCGACAAAGCGCTCCTCGATGCCATGATCAGTATGGGTGAAGCCAACCAGTGGAAACCCGGCCCCCGGCTTCATCATGCCGATGACCATGCAATATGCCAGACCTACATTGATGTTTACCGTCTGAAGAAGGATCCGAAGATGATCAATCCCTTCATCGAACAGATGGAAAAGTTCCTGGCTACACCATACCAGACAACAGGTATCAGGGTCATCACCTGGTGGTGGTGCGATGCCCTCTTCATGGCTCCTCCCGCGATGGTTAAATTGTCGATGACCACAGGAGACAAGAAGTACATGGAAAAAAGCAATGAACTTTACCATGAATGTTACGACCTCCTTTACAACAAGGAGGAACATCTGTTCGCCCGTGACCTGAATTATGTCATCAAGGGAGATTCACTGGACCGTTATGAAGCTAATGGCAAAAAAATATTCTGGTCGAGAGGCAACGGATGGGTGATGGGTGGACTGGCCCTTCTTTTAAGTGAGTTGCCGAAAAATTATCCGGACAGACCTTTTTATGAGAACCTCTTCAGGGAAATGGCAGGAAAGATAGTTTCGATCCAGCAGGCTGACGGTCTGTGGAGGGCAAGCCTCCTCGATCCGGATTCCTACCCCGGAGGAGAAGCAAGCGGTTCGGGTTTTTTCACATATGCACTGGCCTGGGGTATAAACAACGGCCTTCTCGAAAGGGAAAAATTTCTGCCCGCAGTGAGAAAGGCATGGATAGGACTCAACGGTCTGATCCAACCTGATGGTCATGTGGGATGGTGTCAGCCTATCGGTGCCGATCCGAGGAAAAATTTCTCTGCCGACAGCTGGGAGGTATATGGAACGGGAGCTTTCCTGCTTGCAGGCAGTGAGGTTATAAAATTATAGCAATTACGAAAAACCTACCGGACCTCTTCCGGGGAAGAGCGTAAAATATTATTTTATCTGCTCCCCGGATGCAGAGCCGGGGGTTATTAGCGGTTCACCATTAATAAAACCTAATGAGCTGAGAAAGCGGTCCGTCTCATACAGGGTAGTGCTGTACATGGTATATCCTCTGTTAAAATTGAAGAATCCATGTCCCTGACCCTCATACAGGAATAATTCTGACCGGCTTCCTGCTTTCTCCATCCTGTGTTTGAAATCCTCAGCAGTAGCCACAGGTATATTCTTATCCATTGTTCCGAGAAACACTATGGCAGGAGGCACACCCCTGCGAATATTGTGCAAAGGAGATATCTCAGTATATCTTTCACCAAATAAATTGTAACCGTATCCTGTGGGGCCGTTATCATAAACCGGATTAAACAGCACCATGGCATCCGGAACTGAACTTACACTAATGTCCTCATAAGTCTCATCGAGCCCTGTCAGAGTGCCACAGGCTGCTGCAATGTGCCCTCCTGCCGATCCTCCCGCAGATGCAATGCGGTCAGGATCGATTCCAAGAAACCTGGCATTCCTGCGAACCCACCTGATGGCAGATTTTCCGTCGGAAACCGATTCAAAGGGCGTCACTGAATCCTGTTCAATCGTCCTGTAATCGGCCTGAAAAACAAACATACCCCTCGATGCCAGGTATTTTGCATGTTCGCTGAATTGTGTCGGAGTTCCTTTACGCCATCCCCCTCCGAAAAAAAATACTATTGCACTGTACTTTCTTTTTCTCAGACTGTCAACTGGCTCATTTACATATAAATAAAGGTCTCTTGTCGGAGTTTTCTTAAATAAATATGCTTTCCTCCCATCAATATTTACTGGTTCAGGCCCGGAATTCGCATCCCCTTTACAGGAAAACATAAAAAGAAGTAAAGTCAGGTACAGAGGTGCTGTCGTAAGTAAATTTTTCATAGATGATAACTGCTTTAGGCTTGGAATTTTATGTCAATGTGGAATGAATCAATAACCTGTGCTTTTCATTTCATCTACCGGTGAAAACGACGGATCGTTGCTGATTACAAATCCTCCAGCATATGAATCCCTGTTTTCAGGTACCACCTTCATTATATGACTTCCACGTGCAAGATAATAGTGTTCAGGTGTTCCACAATGTTTCCCTCCGACAGGCGATAACTTCCATGTGCCGTACATTCCAAAAGGCTTCCATGAAGTAGTTATTTCGTCATCGATAAACACAGTGAATCCAGGCATTTTTTTATCGGTATTGCATACGGAGCTTCCGTAAATCGCATAGTAACCATCATTTTTTATCTCAAAATTCCAGCTTACTGAGGAGGTCATCTCATCTTCAGGCACCAGGTACACATTACCGTTCTGTGGAGTAACGGCTTGTGACATATTGACTATGCTTCCGCCTTCAACAGGAAGATAAATGTATCCGGGACTAAATTTATCAGGTTTTACTAGAAATAAACCAGATGGTTCCGATTCATTACCAGAATTGTCCACGGAGCATATCCTGTAGTATACTTTAGTGTCAACAGGCAAACCCCAGTCGATAAAAATGTTCCCGGAGGGAGAACCTGTGAGAGTAAATTGATCACATGAAAAATCTTTGCTGAATGAACTGTAGATATTAAAATAACCAAAATCAACATCTTCAGGCTTTTTCATCTCAATTCTGACATTTCCCGGTGACACAAAATAAATTTTTGTTATTTCCGGAATCGACGGAGGAGTCTCATCTGTTTTCATTTTTCCATCGGGAATGAAACTGCCATCAGTTGTAAGTATCATTCTGTCGAGATCGCCATGACCTTCTGCAAAAGACATTTTAAGCTGTGTATATCCCTCCGTTAAAGCAAGCTGGTTACTGAATTTTTCCCATTTCCAGTTTGTTTCTCCGGGAACCAGAGTGTCTGTCATTTTATTCCCTTCCTGTAAAGTAAGCTTTCCCTTCCCCCTTATCCTGGCCCAGACATTATATTCACCGGAACATGATACTTCCGTTTCGAGAAAAAAGTTTTCCGTGCAATCTGAATCACGCGGACATATATAACGTCCGTCAGATGCATTCTTCATATCCGGTAGCTCGGTAATATGCATAGCAGGAATTACGGTTTCTGCCTCGATACTGATGGTAGAAAAAGATCCATCAGAACCAGAGGTTCCTGCTACTTCCATTGTTGGTCTGCTTTCAAGTCCGCTATGTTCAATAGCAGTCACAACATAATATTTCATGGCTGCATCAGCTGGTATTATGCAGAAGGTATCCTTAACCGGTTCGGCAAACAGCCTTTGATAATCCCGTCCGGTTTTATTTGTACCATACACAATATAACCTTTTGTTTCCCTGCACCTGAAAGGTCTGTTCCATATAAGTTTATGCACCGGACCCTCCAACATATTAACGGGCTTACGCGGAGGATCCGGCAAACGGCTTACCGACAGGAAAATATCTGTGAATTGAGCCAGCACATCGCTGTTAGAGACGATCTTAGTTCCATCCGGGCTGCTGTTAGGGTGCGGGTGGGTGGAATGATGATCGGGGTGCCATTTATTGGAATGATCGTATCTTGAAGTATGATTAGGAAACAGTGTGATTGCAATGTTCCTTTCATCGAGAGATACATAGTTTACCGATCCTGATCCTTCACCTCCGTCGCATGCAAAATACATTCCGTCGAGGCATGCCGAGGCATGTCCCCCGTAAGGAAAGATAGTCCTGAGATTCTTACCATCCTGATCCACAGCATCATATCTTACATCAAATTCAACCGTCCCGTCAGGCATTAGCTGACGGGCATTAAAGAACAGCATTTTCCCACCCGGCACCCAGTCAGGATGTCCGCCTTCAAAAGGTATCTCTCTCCGGTCTGATCCGTCATAGTTACTTGTCCATGTTGTCCTCGGATCATCAAAATTGGAAAAGATCCTTCCATCAGGCGATTTTGTGAAACGGAGGCGATGAACCATCCTTTCAAAAGGAGCCACATATACTTTTCCGTCCCTGGTAACAGTAATTGCCCTCGAAGGGTGGTCCTTATCGGCGTACTCACCTCCCATCTGGTCAACAAACAGAAAGAGGTTCTCCGAAGGATGAGGCGGCTGCATGGTACCCATGTCTCCTTTCACTTCTGTAATTAGTCTGGTTAAACCGTTTATCACATTCATTTCAATGATTCTTGTAAAAACAAGCCCTTCCCTGTTCTGCTTTTCAGCAAAATATATGATGTCAGGATATAAAATACTCCAGAATCCTTTTTCAAAGCCCATGCTTGCCTTATCTGATACAGGGCGGAGATTTGTTCCGTCGGAGTTCATCAGCCATCTTTCAGCTTTTCCGTTACGACGTGTAACAAAAAGAATATACCTTCCATCGGCGCTGAACACCGGTATATCGAAGTACTCATTAGACTCAATCGAGGGATCGTTTGTCAGTCTCCATATCTCAGCACCCGTTGCAGGATCATGAAAAACCGTCTTCTCGGAGAGGAATCCTTCCCCTGAACGAAAAAGACTCTGGTCCCTCCAGCCCTTTCTTATTGACTGTGCTGCAAGGTTCTTGTTTAATCCTGACCTGACAGCACTCTCATGTTCTTTCTGCAGGTTTCTGCTGCCAATGACAGGGACAAGAGTTGTCACTTTAAAATTATCCACGAGCATATGATTCGAGACAGTCCGGAGGCCAAACCATCCGCTTGTATAGGGCTGAGGATCAAAGTAATCGAAAATGATCTCTCCATCTCTGAAATATTGGATTATATTATTGCAGGCCACCAATGTTATTTTATATTTTCGGCCGGGTTCGAGCATATATTTTTTTTCTGCAAGGTCATGTTCAGGAAGGAGAGGTTTATCTCCATGGCCGGTATATCTTCTGAATCTGGTTGTTGTGTTCATATGGCCGCCCATTCCGACATAGTATGTCCTCAGGTCATCATAGTTACCAAATATACCTGCACGGTTAATACTATTTGACCTCCATCCGGTGAAGAGGTCATACGGAGCCCGGGGATGCCTTGCCATCCAGAAACAATTCAGATCGCGGCAATTATCATTCCTGCCTCCTTCAGATATCAGTGTTGCTTCGTATTCGATCCTGACAGGACCGTTGATCAGTTCTCTGAACCATACGGTAGTCCCTCCCCCGTCAATTTCAAGGCATCCATTATTTATCCGGGTCAGCCCGTCAGGTGTTTGCTCGACGACCCAGTTTGAAAGACTGTCATCAAAATTATCAACGAAAAGGATTTTTCCGTCGGAATAATTTTTATGAGGCTGGTCACAGGAATAAAAAAGAATTACCTGGGCAAAAAAAAGAAGCACTACATTTTTATTCATTATTGATAACATAAATAATACAATTTGAATTATTTCTTCAGATATGTGTTAATCTGGTCAGCGGTCATCCTCTCTTCGAGATCTACCCTATACCATCCCCATTTTGTCTTTATTACGGAAAATTTTCCGTCCGGACTTAACCAGCCTTCAGGTTGCTCTGAAGGTCTGTAAACACTGTCATATCCTATGTAGTGATGAGCAAATCGCCTTACATTTTCCGATTCTTCCAGATAATAGGCCTGCTCAAAACATTCACCTACACGTGGCTGCCATTTGAGGTCATATAGTGCCGGTCCATGAAGAGAGATGATTCCTGTTGAACCATTGAACCTGTTACAGGAGTGTTGTCCACCGCTTCCTCTTACATCTGAAGGCCAGCTGTCCATCGGAAACCGAATCAGTTTTCCGGGATCCTGAGGGCTGAAAGAATGAAAATATGCCTTCCCTGACTCAGATGGAAAACCCAGAGCGCTGTAACAAGCCGAATCGGCTTTGTTGTATCTTACCATCAGTCCGCAGAACAGAGAATCCCCAGATCTGAAAAAAGTCGGATCCATATGGGGCCGGCGCCTGAATAAAGCCGACAGCCTTGTGCCATTGTAATCACGGAGAGATATCCCTTCATCCTGCGAAAAGATATAGCCACCAAAAGCCACTGCATAGTCGATATCGCCAAGGGTAAAGACAGGAAAATCGCTGCCGGGATCAAAATATATCCGATTCCCCTTATCATCATTTCTGACAACCTTTTTAATCAACAGATTGTATACAAAACATGAGTCTCCTTTATTTCCGATCAGAATATCTCCAAAAGGATCTGCATCACTACCGTCACCTCCGGTTATATCATACCTGGTAAGACGGAAGGAGAAAAATTCATCGTACAGTTCTTTTTTCTCTGAAATTACATTCAAGGTATATATCTTATTATCAATAAAATAAAAAAGCCTCTCAGGATCGCCGGGCATCCACCTGAATGCAGTACGACATTCACGGCCGTTGAAAGAAGGCAGAGAGTCAATGATAATATCCTTAAGCCACATAAGGCTTTTACCGTCGAAAAATGTCAGTTTCCGCGAGGAAGAAGTACTTCCTGTCTCGAGCAAAAATAGCGAAGTATCGCTGTTCCAGTTATTCCTTTCGGAATTCATAATTTTGAATCCCCCGTCGTAGATAAAGGTCCATTTTCTTCCGAAGTTTGGATCTGTGAAACTTTGTCCGGGTATTTTGGATCTCAGGCTGTCGAATATTTCTGAAGGAACAGGAACAATATTATCAGATGAATAGGAAAGAGCTACATATCTTTTTACATCCTTTTCGGAATGCAGCTTTCTAAGGTATTCAAGCTCGGGAGGCGAAGAACTGTCATCACAACCGGCCAGGGAAAATAGTGCAAGGAAGAAAATTGCAGTTCGTATGGAAAACCCCATATTTACATATATAAATTATTCTGCACCAATTAATTGCCTAAGTTCGGAAATATGACCGGAGTATATCCCCCTGGGAGTTGTGTTGTATTTTTTGCACAATGATGCTGCATATCCCACGGCCACACCCATCTGTCCGGTTGTATGCATAACCCTCGGACCGCCCAGACCCACATGGGAGCAACTGAAACAACGGCCGGCCATCATAAGGTTTTCGATATTCTTTGAATAGAGTGAGCGAAAAGGTATATAGTAATGATCTAGTTTATAGTAAAGAGCCTCCGACAGAAAATCCGGTTTCAGAGAGTCTTTTAATATCTGCTGGTAATGAACATCTATGTTACGCTTTTCCATAACCACAGCATCAGGAAATTCCCTCATTTCCCTTTCATCCGTGAAGGTATATATGTAATCGCCCGTCAGTCGTCTTGATTCTCTCTTACCAACCAGGTAAGAGACCCATTCAAGTTTAAGATTGCCGTTTCGTTCATCCTTTTTGGCGTTGCTGAAGGATCCGTATATTGCTTTAAGCATGTGATCGCGTATCTGTTCGGCATCATCAATCTGATGGAGTTCATTTGTTGAATACTCCCACTTCCAGGTACCGGAGGTAGCAGCATAATCAGCTGCCACTACGGAAGCCCACGGGACATCCGGAAAAACAACCGGTTTTCCCGCATCTGACGTAAGCCACAGAACGGAGGATCCCATTACCCTGTTGTCGGGAGAACCGGGACTCCAGAGCTCTCCATACTGAGGAAGATTTTCCCCGTATTGTGAAGAATCTTCCCGCCCATACATATATTCTGCACCTGCCCAGTAACCTATCCATCCATCGCCTGTGCAGTCAATAAAGAAAGGCGCTGTGAATCTGATCCTGCTGCCACCGGAGGTATGCCGGGCATCGACGGCAGAAATACGCGAATGTAATGTATCAACAGAATATGCCCTGAAATTCAGGTAGATATCAATATTTTCATATTTCTCCATATTGTCATGCCTCTTTTTATCGTCGAGAACGGCATCAGGGGATCCGTTAGGCCACCATACCGTATTAAGCATGCTAAGTATCCTATCTGATTTCCATGTAATACCTTCAGTGTGGACCCTTATTTCGCTGCTCGCGTTACCTCCGAGGACCGGACGGTCGTGGATAAGGGCTACCTTCATTCCCTGTTCTGCAGCTGCTATTGAGGCAGCACATCCTGCTATGCCTCCACCCACCACAATGAGATCATATTTATACTCATCCGATGGTGTTTCTGATTCTCCCGACATACTTTTACGCCATGCAGAAAGTTGTAATGGTTCATCCGGCGGCGGTTTCTTTCCTGTACTCAGGAAAACTGCATCGCAGCGGCCATCAAAGCCTGTCAGGTCTTGCAATTTCAGGAAAATTATCATATCTTTAAAAGATATGGCCCCTGCATACTGCCAGCCCCAGCCTTCTTCAGTACCCAGAACATTCTTTAAGGGCTTGTCGTTAAGGATTATCCTGAATCTGCCGGGAGAGTCCCATTCGCCGGGAGCCCAGTCCATAGTTCTTGCCCATACATGATATCTGCCTGATGCAGGCAGGATGATCCTTGTTTCGGAATCCTTCACCGGCTTACCGAGTCCGTGAGCCAGAAGGTAAGTGGAACCAACCTGGTCAACAAACTGGGGATCTACAACCCAGCCGCCTAGATTTTCAAAGCTCTCTGCCTCAATAAGAAGGGAATACCGTTCTCTGTGGCAGGAAGTAAGCAAAAACAGAAATAAAATCAGAGACAGGGAATATTTAACCATACTTACTGAATAAAAATAGGTATAACAAAAATAAAGGATTTACCGGTTAACGGATATAGGTCTGCCGTTTTTTAGCCGCCTCCAGATAATTCGTCCTCTCCCGCTCTCCCACTCCCGACCTCTTTCCTCCACATGCCGCATGCCTCATGCCTGCCCCGCCTTCTGGTCGACCTCCTTCATCGAGAGTTGGATCCTTTTCCTTTCTATATCCACGTCAAGCACCTTCACCATTACATGCTGGTGCATTTTCACGACTGTTGCCGGATCCTTTATAAAGGTCCTGCTAAGATTTGAAATATGTACAAGCCCGTCCTGCTTGATCCCTATGTCTACGAAAGCTCCGAATTTTGTAATATTTGTCACAATTCCGGGAATCACCATCCCCGGTGTCAGATCCTCCATGTTATGAATGTCAGCAAACCGGAACTCCTTAATTTTAGATCTCGGATCACGCCCGGGTCTGGCAAGTTCTTCCATTATGTCTTTCAGTGTGGGCAGCCCGGTGACGGGAGTTACATACTTTTCAAGCTTTATCGTCTTCCTCCTTGTTTCATCGGTTATAAGGTCTCTTATTTCGCAGCCCAGGTCTCCTGCCATAAGCTCAACAACATGGTAGCTTTCCGGATGCACAGCGCTGCTGTCGAGAGGATTTTTTGCATCGCGTATCCTTAGAAATCCGGCACTCTGTTCATAAGCTTTCTCTCCCATCCTCTTCACCTTCATAAGCTCCTTCCTCGACCTGAAAGGACCATTTTCCGTCCTGTAATCAATAATATTCTGTGCGAGTTGCGGGCCGAGTCCTGAAACATAGGTCAGCAGATGCCTGCTGGCAGTATTCACTTCGACGCCTACAGCGTTAACGCAGCTCACCACAACCTCATCGAGAGACTGCTGAAGCTTCTGCTGGTCGACATCGTGCTGGTACTGCCCCACTCCTATTGATTTCGGATCTATCTTTACCAGCTCAGCCAGCGGATCCATCAGCCGGCGACCTATCGAAACAGCGCCTCTTACAGTAACATCGTAATCGGGAAACTCCTCGCGGGCAACTTTAGAAGCGGAATATACCGAGGCACCTGCTTCGCTCACCACAAAAACCTGAATATCATTCTCGAACCTCACATATTTCTTAATAAAATCCTCAGTTTCGCGGCTTGCTGTTCCATTACCGATAGCTATTGCCTCCGTTTTATATGCTGAGACGAGGGAGAGAATTTTTCTGACCGACAGAGCTGTCTGGTTTTGAGGAGGATGCGGATATATTGTCTCATTGTGAAGCAGGTTGCCCTGCCTGTCGAGACATACTATCTTGCAGCCCGTCCTGAAGCCCGGGTCGACCGCCAGTATGTTCTTCTGGCCAAGCGGCGAAGCCAGAAGAAGCTGACGCAGGTTGTCGGCAAAAACCCGTATCGCCTCCTGATCGGCCTTTTCCTTCGTGATGCTACGGAATTCTGTCTCCATCGACGATGACAACAATCTCTTCCAACTGTCCTTTACGGCATCTTGTACGAGCTTTGACGATTCATTCCTCCCTTTTACAAAAAGCGAAGCAAGAATCTCAAGGGCCTTATCCTCCCCGGGTTCTATCGAAAGCTTCAGAAAACCTTCCTCCTCACCCCTTCTCATAGCCAGAAGACGATGCGAAGGACATTTCCCAAGCGGTTCGGACCAGTCGAAATAATCGCTGAACTTATTACCTTCGGTTTCTTTTCCCCTGATGACTTTTGACCAGATGACTGCCTCCTTTTCATAAAGACGCCGGAGTCTTTTCCGTGCATTTTCATCCTCATTAACCCATTCGGCAATTATATCGCAGGCTCCTGCGAGAGCATCTTCAACCGTCACAACCTGATCACTGAGATATTCTTCAGCCCATTTCGAAGGATTGTCTTTTTGCTGGAGAAAGATCATCTCCGCCAGAGGTTCAAGGCCTTTCTCTTTGGCAATTGTGGCTCTTGTACGTCTCTTAGGCCTGAATGGAAGATATATGTCCTCTAATTCTGACATTGTCTCTGCAGCGTTTAGCCTGAGCAGGAGTTCAGGTGTCATCTTTTCCTGGTCTTCTATCGACCTGATTATCGCTTCTCTCCTTGTATCCAGTTCCATCAGCCTGTCGTATTCCGACTTAATATGAGCCAGTTGCACCTCATCGAGGCTTCCTGTCATTTCCTTACGGTACCTGCTGATAAAGGGAATCGTTGCTCCTCCGTCCATCAGTCGGATAGTGTTCTCGACCTGCCATTCGTTGAGGCCGAACCTTTTTGCAATTAATGCTATGTTTTTTTCTGCTGCCATGTATTCACCCCCCTTCCCCCCTCTTTGCCAAGGCAAATAGTGGGGTAATTTTGTTTATATTTAATCATAGAATCCTTTTAAACTAACTTAAGATGAAGCCATTAACAAATTATTTTTGCATAGTCACCCCCTCTTTCCCCTTGCAATTCACATGTACTCATCCCCCCTGCCCCCTTCTCTGGTGAACCAAAGAAGGGGGAGCTAAATCGTATGAGAATCTGCTTCCCCCTCTTTACGAAGTAGAGAGGGGGCCGGGGGGTGAGTACATGTTCCCCTATTCCACATACACCACCAATCCCTTCAGGTACTCACTCTCCGGGTGATAAATATTCACCGGGTGATCAGGAGGCTGGCTCATCTGGTGCAGTATCCGTATCCTCCTTCCGGTGTTTGCCGCTGCGGCGAATACCGACTTCCTGAAATTTTCCTTCGACACTACCTGAGAACAGGAAAATGTAAAAATGATCCCGCCTGGCCTTATTTGCTCAATTGCCTTCATATTCAATCTCTTATAACCCTGTAGAGCGTTTGCCAGTACATTATTATGTTTGGCAAATGCCGGTGGATCGAGTATGATGAGGTCATATTTATCCTTAATATCGTTCAGGTAATCAAAAGCATCTGTTTTGAAGGATTTATGCCGGGGATCATTTCCGAAGTTCAGCTTAATGTTTTCTTCAGCCATGTCGATGGCTGGTCCTGAGCTGTCGACGGTATGTACATGTTTTGCGTCTTTCATGGCATATACAGAAAATCCTCCCGTATATGCGAACATATTGAGAACGGACCTGTTTTCTGAATATTCTCCGAGAAGCTTACGATTCTCACGCTGGTCGATGAAGAAACCCGTTTTCTGACCTGAGGACCAGTCGATCCTGAACCTGAAGTCATTTTCTGTCACCACCACCGGCCCGGAATGTCCGTAGATAAATTCATTTGTTGCCTTTATCCCCGACATGAAAGGTATAGTTCCTTCGCTTTTATCATACACTGCCGTCAGCTTATCCCCCATAAGCTTACTTATTATTTCAGCGAATGCCATTCTCATTCTGTACATACCCACAGAATGCATCTGCATAACGGCCACTCCATTATAATAGTCGATTACCAGCCCGGGAAGAAAGTCTCCTTCAGCATGAACCAGTCTGTAGACATTCGTCCGGTCATTTGGAAACAGGCCGTTCATTCTGCGGTATTCAAGAGCCCTTCTGATTTTTTCCGTAAAAAAATCAATATCGGGGTCAACATTTTCAAAGGAAAGGATGCGCACAGCTATCGATCCGGGCTGATAATGGCCGACAGCCAGGAATTCGTCTTTGTTGTCATACACATCAACCAGGTCGCCCTCGGCCGGGGAGCCGTATATTTTTTTTATCGCTCCGGAGAATATCCACGGGTGGTAACGGCGCGGGGACTGGTCTTTGCCGGATTTGAGTACTATTTTTATTCCTGGCATTTCTTATCTTTGGTATATTACCCCTAAATCCCCTGAAGGGGACTCTTTTTGCCCCCCTTCAGGGGGGATGGGGGGTATTTAGTCAATTAATGCTTGTCAACTTTTTATATATCTCCCTGCAGACCCATGCGTCCGTTGCAGCATACACCTGCTGGGCTTCCGTCAGTTCCTCCGCTTCCCAGTCAGTCACCTGTTGCCGCTTGGAGATCCTGAAACCGAGCACAATCGCAGAAAGTTTTTTCAGTCCTGAACTTTGTATGCCGAAATCCCTGACATATTTCTGGAGATCTACAAATCCGGCGGGTTCAAATCTCCTTATCCGGCCGAGTACTCTGATATCATCATTTATAGCCACACCTGCCTTTAAAATTCCGGGATCGGCCAGGATTTTTGTAAGTCCGTCAGGCAGTCCTATTTTGTTGATCCTGAACAGGAAAGCATGGTTGTTGCTTGCCAGCTGGATCAGCGATACTTTGTTCCTGTGTCCTTTTCTGAAAGAAGGTCTCGTTTCGGTATCGAAGCCCAGTACCTTCTCTTTATTAATAAGGGGTAAAACCCTGTTGAATTTTTGAAGATCGTCGACGACCATTATTTCGCCCCTGAACCATGAAAGGTCGTATTCCTTCAGTTCATCGGTTGTCAGGGACTCTTTAAATTGGTTCTTCATCCTTGCTGAAGTCTTTAAATCTCTTTGAAATTATCCAATCACCGGTATCTGCTTCATTTGTACCAGTACTGGTTTCATCACTGAATTCTTCGATTTCCTGTCCGGAATACAGGAAAGCGTGGATGGCGTTCAGAGTATTTATAAGTTTTTTTCCCCAGATAGTTTCGAAATTGAGTCTGCATTCCCACACTGCATCGTTCATCACTTCAGACGTTCCGGTCTGGTACAGAAGCAAAAAATCCTTCAGGTCCTGGTATATATCGGCCATATTTTCGGCGATTGTTACCGGGACAGGTATTCCCGAGTCGTCGAGGGAATCACTCATTTCGCTTGTAAAATCGTTGGCATTCCCCAGTTTTAGTCTGAGCGTATCATAAACATTGTTCCAATCGTTCTCTGTCACAAATTTTTCATTCCCGTCGCTGAAAAATGGTTCCATTTCAGGAAGCAGTGAAGTTTTGAGGTATAGCAGTGGCAATAGTCTCTGCATTATTTTCAGCATCTCCATGCCTCCTATATCTGAAGCATGCTCGGCATACTTGCAATATTCGTTAGCAACAGCCACTAACTCGACAACATTATGAGAATAAACGGGATCGTTGTTTTTATCCATTTCTATTGCCTTTCTGAATTGATCTGCAAAAATAGGGAAATTATCGCGAAAACAGATCCCTCTCCTTCCACGAAAGGAGATGCTTTTCGTCCATTATAAGCTTCCTGTGGTCGAGTAGCCAGCGAATGACTTTTACCACTTTCTCTTCAGGTTGACTTACCCTGCTCACAAGCTCCCTGGCATCGAGCTTCTGAACTGCGAGTATATCCTTTATTTCCTCCAGAATCAGGTCGAATTCATATTTGCTAAGGTCAAGTTCATTTCTTCTTCTGCACACATCACATATCCCGCAACGGTCAGCCTCTTCTCCGAAATAATCGAGTAGGGTTACCGACCTGCACCTTGTGTCATAATCGGCATAGTCGATCATTTTATTCACCCGAATGATATATCTTTCCTTTACCTGGAGATAATTCGCAGGAGAAATAAATAGAGACTTCCTGTCAAGTCTTTCCTCGGTGAAGATGACCAGTGATGTCTTCTTCCCGGGAATATATCTTATGATATTCAATCCGGAAAGCTTCACAAGATAATTGTATACTGCATCGCGTGTCAGTGCTGCCTTTTTCGCAAGTGCGTCTTCACTTATCACCACAAATTCAGAGAACATTCCTGTGTACGATCTCAGCAGAAGTTTTATAAAGCTGTCGAAGGCTTCGTTCGCCACCTGAAACTTGTAGAGGTCGTCGCGGCCTACAATGAAATGAACCCTCGAAGGATTGTTAATTTCTTCGGTGAATTCCACATACCCTTCTCTCTGAAGGAAATTCAGACTGTTGTATGTTTCAATAACCGGAAGCCTGTATTTAGAAACGAAATCAGCCATATTGAAATCGAAGACAATGTCTTTCCCGGAGCCCAGGGGTACATTGAGAAAATTACAGAGGGCCTCATAAACATCCTTGATTTTTTCAACCGGGGGAAATTTCTTACGGACAGAGTCTTCAAGCCTCTTCCTGTCGGAAGGAGAATAGAGCAGTACAGCATAGGCAGGTTTACCGTCTCTCCCTGCCCTGCCGCTTTCCTGGAAATATTCCTCTATCGAATCGGGAATGTCCCAGTGGATAACGAAGCGGACTTCAGCCTTGTCGATCCCCATTCCGAAAGCATTTGTGGCAACAATGACCCGTGTTTCTCCCGAGGTCCACGACATCTGCTTCCTGTCGCGCAGCTCCGGGGTGAGACCGGCATGGTAAAAATCGGCGCTGATCCCCTTTGAAACCAGAAGTTCGGCCACTTCACGGCATCTCTTTCTGCTCCTGACATATATTATGCCGCTTCCCCTGATCTTATGAAGTGTTTTTACAAGATATTCTCCCTTATCCTCGACCTGCCTGACAAAGTAGGAGATGTTCTTCCTTTCAAAACTTGTCCTGAGAACATTCTTTTCCCCGAATTCCAGTCTTTCAAGAATGTCAGCTATAACCTGTTCCGTTGCGGTGGCGGTAAGAGCAAGAAAAGGGACTTTATCAGATATAAGTTCCCTGACTGAAGCTATTTTAAGATAAGACGGCCTGAAATCGTAGCCCCACTGCGAAATACAATGAGCTTCATCTATCGTTACCAGGTTCAGATTCAGTCTTTGAAGTCGCGACTGAAAGATACGTGTCGGTATTCTTTCAGGCGAGATATAAAGAAATTTGTAATCACCGTAAATGCAATTGTCGAGCGTGATGTCGATCTCTTCGGCAGACATCCCCGAATGAATTGCAACCGATTTTATCCCCATGTTATTGAGTCGTGCAACCTGGTCCTTCATCAGTGCAATAAGCGGCGTGACAACTAGGCATATTCCCTCCTTTTCCAGCGCAGGTACCTGGAAGGTGACCGATTTTCCGCCTCCGGTAGGCATGAGGCCGAGTGTATCCATACCACGGGCCACCGATCTTATAATCTCCTCCTGGAGGGGTTTGAACGAAGTAAAGCCCCAGTATTTTGTAAGGATCTGCCTGAAAGGCTCAATATTAATTATTTCATCTCCCATCTTGCTAATACAAATGTAATAACAGTTATCCTATTTTATGCATCGGGGACCGGAAGGGTTTAATAGCATCATGAGTTCATTTTGCAAAGGTTGTTGATTGAATGTTTTTTTAGTAATTTGCGCCTTTAAATTTTTAAAACCCAGCCCGATGTCATTTGAATTAGATAAGGTCGTATTTGAAGGTCTGACTTTTGACGATGTTCTTCTCATTCCTATGTATTCCGAAGTACTTCCGAGAGAAGTGGATCTGAGGTCGAAGTTCACAAGAAATATAAAATTGAATACACCTGTCGTCTCCGCTGCCATGGATACCGTTACCGAAGATGAACTGGCAATTGCCATCGCCAGGGAGGGTGGTATTGGTGTCATTCACAAAAATATGAGCATTGAAAGCCAGGCAGCCCAGGTAAGAAAAGTAAAAAGAGCCGAAAACGTAATGATCTTCGATCCCATAACAATAGGCCTTGATGGTACAGTTGCCGAGGCAATTGCACTGATGTCGGAATATGGGATAGGCGGGATACCGGTTGTCGACGGCAGCGGAATACTCAAAGGCATAGTGACCAACAGGGATCTGCGTTTTGAGAACAACAGGAAGAAGAAGATCACCGAGGTTATGACCACCAGCCTCATAACAACTAATCATCAGACCACTCTTGAGGCAGCATCGAGGATACTCCAGAAGCACAGGATAGAGAAGCTGCCTATGATAGATGAAAAAGGCAAGCTTATAGGGCTTATCACCTACAAGGATATTACGAAAACTAAAGACAGACCTAACTCCTGTAAGGATGACAAGGGAAGGCTGAGAGTTGCTGCAGCTGTAGGGATAGCATCAGATACCATGGCACGGGTCGAGGCTTTGATGGGAGCCGGTGCCGATGCTATTGTCGTTGACACCGCACATGCTCATACAAAAGGTGTTATCAGGATACTCAGGGAAATCAAGAAAAAATTTCCCTCCACCGATGTTGTTACCGGCAACATAGCAACCGGAGAAGCCGCAAAACAGCTGGTTGACGAAGGTGCTGATGCCGTAAAGGTTGGGATAGGCCCGGGTTCTATCTGCACCACAAGGGTCATTGCCGGAGTAGGTGTGCCGCAGCTGTCTGCAATATTCAATGTTGCAAGGGCCATTGAAGGCTCAGGGGTTCCTGTGATAGCTGACGGGGGGATAAGGTATTCAGGTGATATCATCAAGGCCCTGGCTGCCGGCGCCGACTCGATTATGGCCGGATCATTGTTCGCCGGTGTAGAGGAGTCACCCGGTGAGACAATAATATATAACGGCAGGAAATTTAAGTCATACAGGGGTATGGGCTCCATTGAGGCAATGCAGCAGGGATCCAAAGACCGTTATTTTCAGGATATGGAGGATGACATTCAGAAGCTGGTCCCCGAAGGCATTGCAGCAAGAGTTCCATATAAAGGCACACTTGCAGAGGTAATATACCAGATGATAGGCGGACTGCGGGCAGGTATGGGTTATGTGGGTGCAGCCGATATTGAAGTCCTGAAAAAAGAAGGGCGGTTTGTCAGAATTACCAGCTCAGGGATCATAGAAAGTCATCCTCATGACGTTTCAATAACAAGAGAATCACCTAATTACAGCAGAAAATCATTTGAATAATAAGGGCTTAACCGATATTATGAAACCTCTAATACTGCTGCTCCTAATATTCCTGGCATACCCGTGGTATGCCGGATGCCAGACTCCTGATGAAAAGGTTCTCATGACCATTGCGGGCAGAGAAGTTACGGCAGGCGAGTTTTTAAGGATGTACAGGAAAAGCCTCGAACCTGGGCAAACAGGAAGTCCTGAAGAGTACCTCAGTTTGTATGTAAACTTCAAGCTGAAGGTTGCCGATGCCATAAATGAAGGTATCGATACTACAGCGGCTTTCCGTAACGAACTGAATGGCTACAGAAACCAGCTCGCACAGAATTATCTCACCGACAATGAGATCAGGGAGGAACTTCTCAGAAAGACTTACCAGCGATATCAGACAGAAATAAATGCATGGCATGTTCTTGTCAGCTGCCCTGAGAATGCCAGCCCGGAAGACACTCTGGCCGCATGGAAAAAAGCTGAAGCACTGAGGCAGAGAATAGTAAGCGGCGAACCCTTCGAACAGGTTGCCAGGGGGGCATCAGATGATCCTTCAGTGAAAAACAACGGAGGAAACCTTGGATATTTCACTGTATTCCAGATGATAACACCATTCGAAGAGGCTGCTTACAACCTGCGTCAGGGAGCTGTATCCCACCCGGTGAGAACGCCTTACGGATATCATATAATAAAAGTCACAGATAAAAGAGCTTCCAGGGGCAAGATACTGGCAGCACACATAATGAAAGTTTCACCTCCGGGAACAGGAGAGAAAGAAGCTAAAGCCGCTGAAGATGCAATAAATAACATCTACAGTCAGCTTCAGGAGGGGGCTTCATTCAGTGAACTGGCACGCCTGCATTCCGATCACAGGGAATCGGCAGCTAACGGAGGAAGGCTGAACTGGTTCGGAACAGGAGAACTGATTTCGGAGCTCTCGGAAGCAGCCTTTGCCATCACCGATACCGGAAAATATTCGCGACCCGTTCGTACGGTCTTTGCATGGCACATAATAAAGCTCCTCGACAGGCAGGCTCCGGGCACCTTTGAAGAGACACGTTCCTTTCTCGAAAGCAAGCTGAATCAGACTTACCTGAACTCACTGAGCAGAAAATCTTTCGTGGAGAAGCTTAAAAAAGAATACAACTTCAATGTAAATGAGGCTGCCATGAACTGGTTTATTGTAAACACCGATACCAGCAAGATCAGGGGCCTGGAAAAATACAACAGGGCTAAAATGCCTGCAGGGAATATATATTCTTTCGCTGACCTCCATTTTACGAACAGAGATTTCGCTGCATACCTTGAAAAAAGAGCTTCACGGCTTGCAACAACTGATCCCGGATATTTCATAAAACAGTCGATAGAGACAAGTATTTCTGACCAGATAATTAAATATGAAGATGCCCTCCTTGAAGAAAAATATCCCGACTTCAGGTATCTGATGACCGAATTCCATGACGGAATACTGCTTTTCGAGATATCGGGCAGAAAGATATGGAACAGGGTGCAGGAGGACTCTGCCGGACTGCATGATTATTATGAAAGTCACAAGAAGGAATTTTTTGCTCCGGAATCTGTTACCGCAAAAATTTATACTCTGCGGAATTCAACCGGAGAGAAGAAATTCATCAGAAACTATCGTAAATTTTCGAGGAAGCCGGAGACTGATTCATTAATGATTGGATTTTATAACAGGGGAAATGATTCATTGCTTATTATCAGGGAGGGAACTTTCATAAGGGGAGATGAGACCGTAATCGACATGGTCAGGTGGTCAGAAGGATCTCATATTACCAGATCAGGCGGTTTTCCTTCAGTGGTGGTCATAAGTGAAGTACGCCAGCCCCAGCCTATGGCTTTTGACGAAGTACAGGGTGAAATGATCAACGGCTACCAGGGACTTCTGGAGAACCGATGGATAGAACAATTAAAGCAAAGATATGCCGTTACAATAAACGATCAGGTTCTGGACGAGATAAGGAAAAGAATTGCAGATGAATAAGGTAATATTATTTATTGTTACAGCAGCCCTGGTCTCGGGTTGTGCGAACCACAACAATAATAACAGGTTTGTGGCGGTCGCCAAAGTCGGAGATGAGGTTCTGTATCTTCACCAGGTGCCTTCTCTTTCAACTATGGCAGCAACCAGGGAAGACAGCCTGATCATCGTCCGCGATTATGTGAATAAATGGGCCCGCGAGGAGATGGTGTTCCAGAAGGCACAGGAAAACCTCTCTGCCCAGCTGAGGGATGATATCAACAGGCAGCTGAGGGAAATGAGATCCAACCTGACAGTTTACCAATACCAGCGGCAGATGATAATGGAAAGGATGGACACGGTTGTAAAGGATTCCGAGATGGAAGAATATTACAATGTCAATAATAATAGTTTTATTCTCGGATATAATATTGTCAAGGCCCTGTTGATAAAACTGCCTTTCGAAACTCCCAATTTATGGAGGATCAGGTCACTGGCACGTTCCAACGAACAAAAAGCCCTGCAGCAGCTCGATTCACTGTGTTACCAGTTTGCTGAGATCTTCAACGATTTTAATGAAATGTGGGTGCCTCTCGACAGGATCTCCGTAGAACTGCCCCAGGAGATCAGCAACGAAGAATACTTCCTGAGAAGAACCTCCTATTATGAATATACCGATTCTATCGATATATATCTTCTGAAAATAAGAGACTACAGACTCAGATCCACTCCTGCTCCGTTCGATTACGTAAGGGATGATATAAGAAGAATCATATTGAACAACAGGAGGCTTGAGTTCATTAAGAACCTGGAGACAGGTATCTATAATGACGGTATACACGAAAACAAACTTACAATATATAACAACTGGTAAAGGATGAAACAAGGTTTTAGATTTTTTCTGACGATTGCGGCAATTCTGGTTATAATGACGGGTAATGTCAGAAGTCAGATACTGGTGGAAGCGGTGGCTGCAAATGTCGGAAATGAAGTGGTATTTTTATCTGATATCGAAAATATGGTCTCTGATGCAAGGAGAAGCGGAAACAGGCTTCCAATTGATGAATTGCGGTGTGAAGCGCTTCAACAATTACTGATTTCAAAATTATTCCTCGATCAGGCAAGGATTGACAGTATTATGATTACCGATGCAGATATAGAAGGGGAACTTAATATGAGACTTAATGATGCTATCCGAAGTGCCGGCAGCGAGGAAGCCCTTATCAGCTATTTCGGCAAGAGTCTGACAGAGATAAGACAGGATATCAGAAAGGTGCTGACAGAGCAGGCAACAGTAATGGAAGTGCAAAGAGGTCTCGGACAAAATATTAAGATCACACCAAATGAATTAAGAAGATACTATTCGTCTCTCAACAAAGACAGTCTGCCTGTTATTCCGCAAAAAGTTGAGCTGAGCATCATTCAGCTCAATCCTCCCCAGAATGAAGAAAACAGGGCTGAAGCACGACAGAGGCTTCTCGATCTGCGAAGCCAGATTCTTGAGGGAAGGAGCTTTAACGTGCTTGCAATAATGTACTCTGAAGATCCCGGTTCGGCTGCCAACGGGGGGGAGCTGGGCTTCATGATGAGAGGTGAACTTGAAAAGCCCTATGCCGATGCAGCTTTCAGCCTGACAAAAAACACCGTTTCAAGAATAGTTGAATCGAGATACGGGTTTCACATAATACAGCTGATAGACCGTAACGGAGACCTTGTCAACACCAGGCACATTCTCATAAAACCCAAGGTAAAACCTGAGCAGGCTGCAGTGGCTCTCGCCAGGCTCGACAGCATCTCCGACCTGGTGAGAAAAGACAGTATGACATTTGCAACAGCTGCAATAAGGTTCTCAACTCATAAGGAAAGCCGTATCAACGGGGGCAAACTGGTAAGTGCCAATCCTTCGGAAAGGACCACATGGTTTACACTCGAAGAGCTTAATCCCGAGATGTACGTTAAAGTCCGGGACCTTAAGGTGGGTGAAATCTCGGAACCCTTCCGCACAACTGATGAGGATGGGAATACTGTCTTCAGAGTTGTGAGGCTTGACAGCGAAATACCAGCTCACAGGGCTAACCTTAAAGATGATTATCAGACCCTGCATTCTGCTGCAATGCTAAAAAAGCAGACAAAGACATACGATGACTGGGTCCAGAAAAAGCTTGCCATTACATATATCAGGATCAGCGACGAATTCAAATCATGCCCGTTTCTCAAAAGAGGATGGTTAAGATAAATCCCTGCAACAGGAATATCTGCTTCATTTTCAGGATTTTTTTCCTTATTTCATCCCTCCTGATTTTCAGCGACAACATCAATGCACAGGATCCGGGGGAGAAAAATCCAACAAGAAGGAGAATAGACCTTATTCATGCCGATGATGTCTTTATTCTGCGGGACAAGGCAACAGGGAAAGACTGGCAGAGAATTGTCGGAAATGTCAACCTCCTGCACGGAGAAATATACATGAAATGCGACAGCGCCCATCTTTTTCCTGACCGAAACCAGGTTACAGCATATAACAACATACACATTGAGCAGGGTGATACCCTTGACATATATGGTGATCACCTTGAATATGACGGAGCTACCTCCGTTGCCGTCCTTACGGGAAATGTGGAACTTGTTGATAAGGAAACCCATCTGTATACCGATATTGTTACCTATAATGTTGATAATGAAATCGCAAGCTATACCGACGGGGGCAGGATAATTAACGGAGACAACACCCTGTCGAGCATAACGGGAATATATTATGTGGCGCAAACCCTCTTTCATTTCAAGGATAGTGTAAGAATAGTGAACCCCGATTATGTAATGACTGCGGACACTATGGACTATAACACGGAGACTGAAACGGCATTCTTCACAGGTCCGACAGAGATGACTGGGGACAGTATTTATCTTTATTGTGAAAGAGGTTGGTATGATACAAAAAACAAGGAGACCAGGATTTGGAAGAACTCTCTTATCGATAACAGAAAACAGATAATAACCGGGGATTCGCTCTACTATAACGACAGTACCGATTACGGTCAGGCATTCAGAAATATAGCCATTGCCGATACAGGTAACCACATAATTGTTAAGGGCGACTATGCGTGGTATTATAAAAATCCTGAAAGATTCCTGGTTACAGACAGTGCCATGTTTATTCAGTATAACCGCAATGATACACTTTATATGCATGCCGACACCATAAAGGCAGTAACGCTTTATGATACTTCAGGTACAGGATACCGCCTGATGAGGGCCTTTTACGGATGCAGGATCTTCAGCAGAGATTTACAGGCCAAATGCGATTCTCTTGCCTATTCGTTCCAGGATTCAGTGATCAGAATGTATGATAAACCGGTTATCTGGTCGGAGGAAAACCAGCTTACAGCCGATTCAATGGCGGTATTTACGAAGAACCGTCAGGCAGAACGGATGGAATTGTATAACTCGGCTTTTGTGGTGAGCCAGGTTGATATCCTTCGCTACAATCAGCTGAAGGGAAGGAACCTGACCGGATTTTTCAAAGACAATGAACTATATAAGATCAACATCGAAGGTAACGGTGAATCGATATATTATCTGATCGACGGAGAAAGTATCATCGGGAAAAATACGACAACCTGTGCCCGGATTGAGATATATGTGAAGGATGGAAAAATTACGGAAATATATGAATATCAAAGTCCTGAAGGCGTCATCGATCCTCCTACAGCCTCCCCTGCTGACAATAAAACACTACCTGGGTTCAGCTGGCAGGATGCTATAAGACCTAAAAAAGTTTCGGATATTTTCAGCAGACAGGAAACTGGAACGGATTCTGAACAATAAGCAGTCGCCAGGTTATTTCTTCATGATTAATCAGGCTACCGAACCGGGACAATTTTTCTTTTCAACATAGTGAAAATCAATAAAAAAGGGGCCTTCGCCCCTTCACTCAATATTCATCTTCATTAAAGAAGAAATCATCCTTACTTGGATAGTCGGGCCAGATATCTTCAATGCTCTCATAGATATCACCCTCATCTTCAATTTCCTGGAGGTTTTCAATAACTTCCATCGGAGCACCTGATCTTATTGCAAAGTCGATAAGCTCATCCTTCGTAGCAGGCCACGGAGCATCCTCCAGTTTCGATGCAAGTTCAAGGGTCCAGTACATAACTTACCTTTATGTTTTGTTTTAAAATAAGGTTTGCAAATATATACAATATTTAATATAAATAACAATAGGATAAAAAAAATCGAACAACCTACAAAGGCCACTTAACCTCCTCATTATCAAGCTCTGAACTCATTGCTCTCGATAATGTGAACAGATAATCAGACAGTCGGTTAATGAATTTCAATATGTTATCATCAATATTCTGTTGCTGATGGAGTCTCAGTACCGATCTTTCAGCCCTGCGGCATACACATCTTGCTATATGACAGTATGATACCTCCATTTTCCCTCCCGGCAGAATAAAACCCTTCAATGGTGTCAGCGATTCTTCCATCTTGTCAATTTCATTTTCCAGCCTGATGCAGTTATCCTTATCGGGACTGACCCTGAGTGGTTTTGAATAAGCGGGATCGGTTGCGAGCATGGCAGCACAGATCATCAGCTGATCCTGGATAAATATCAGTATACTGCTGCGTTTAATATTCACCGGGCAGCTTCTCAGCATGCCCATCCATGCTATCAGCTCATCGACAGAACCATAAGCATCAACACGGGGGTGTATCTTAGGGACTCTGGTTCCCCCAACGAGGGAGGTGGTCCCGTCATCGCCGGTACGTGTATAAATTTTCATTGCCGTCAAATAAATCTAACAGCCTACAAGATATGGATAAAAGAAAATAAATCAGGCAGGTTTATATTTATCATTGGGGACATCGGAAGCGACTTCACCGTCGAACAACCTTATTATCCTTGCAGCGTGGCGTGCAATATCTTCCTCGTGAGTAACGAGGATCACAGTGTTGCCGTTTTTATGGATCTCGTCGAGAAGCCCCATAATATCAATAGATGTTTTGCTGTCGAGGTTTCCTGTAGGTTCGTCAGCCAGTATTATTGAGGGTTTATTCACCAGGGCCCTGGCAATTGCAACACGCTGTCTCTGCCCGCCTGAGAGTTCATTAGGCTTGTGAGTCATCCTGTCGGCCAGCCCAACCTGTTCAAGTGTATTTACTGCCATCTCTTCCCTTTCAGCTTTGGGTATTCCGGCATAAATGAGCGGAAGCGTAACATTCTCCAGTGCTGAGTACCGCGGAAGAAGGTTAAATGTTTGAAATACAAAACCAATCTCCTTATTTCTGATCTCTGCAAGGAAATCATCTTCCATCTTGCTCACATCGGTACCGTTAAGTATATATGTTCCGCTGGTAGGTGTGTCAAGACATCCCACCAGGTTCATCAGAGTCGATTTCCCTGATCCCGATGGGCCCATGATGGCAACATATTCATTCTTTCGTATATCAATAGTAACAGAGCGTAATGCTCTTACTATAACGGTTCCAACCTGATAGTTTTTTACAATGTTTTGTATCTCAATAACTTTGTTCATAACCTGTGAAATTTGAATTGTCGAAATTAGATTATTTTAATTAAATACGGAATTTAAATATCTTAATTTTTGTTAATACCTGATAATGTAGTTTGTATGGCTCATCCCTTCTCTGAAGAACACCATTCCCATCCTGAAAATATCAATTGTAATACTCACTTTCTTATGATCTTTAATGATTTGCCAGGCTTCTCCCATCTCCTGTGAACTATGAATGTCATCGATCATGATCACGGTTTCAGGCGTCGAAATCTCAGTCAGGGCATTAAAGTATTTCAACAGAGACTCCTTCCTGTGATCTCCGTCTATAAATACCAGTCCCGGTGTAATAGTCCCCCTTATTATATCAAGTGACTCATCAAAAGAACCTGTAAGAAGCTTAATATTCTCAAATCCTGAAAGGCTGAAATTTTCAAGAGCGATCTTTGAAGTCTGCGGGCATCCTTCCATTGTATATACCACACTGTCAGGACATCCTGAAGCAAGATAGAGGGTACTGATACCCAGCGATGTTCCTAATTCAAGTATGGCTGGCGGGCCGAATTCCCCGGCCATGGAGGCGAGCAGGATTCCGTACTTCCGTGGCACTGGAGAATATTTTGCAATATCTGACACCTTTCTTCTGTTACTTTTCATTTTTGAGGATCCGGCTCCCAGATCCAGAACATCTATCGTTCTGCTGTCGGAACGGTTCTTCTTCCTTATCTGTTCAATTGTTAAGACAACCTGCGTGACAGTTTTATTCCTGAAGACATCTTTTACAACTCTGAATACAAAAGGGCTGTGGATCCCATGACCTTTGCCATGACGGGAAAACAACAGGTATTTCATTAATTTCAGGGCCGTACCAAAGGTCATTGCAGGTTGATAATTAATTAGGCAGGGAAAGCAAAAATAACTATTTTCGGTAATCAGTTTTTTAATTGAACTGGTAAATTATGATTGATTTTCTCGACACCGACATTAAATTTCTGCAGGGTGTAGGCCCCAAAAGAGCCGAACTTCTGAACAGTGAGCTGAAAATCTTCACTTACCGTGATCTTCTTAATTATTTCCCGTATAAATATGTCGACAGGACAAGATTTTACATGATCTCCGAACTGGATCCTGAGCTTCCCTTCGTTCAGGTAAAAGGTACAATAACCGGGTATGCTGCTGAAGGACGTGGCGGGGGCAAGAGGCTCACGGCAGAATTCCGCGACGAAACGGGATCGCTGAAGCTTGTATGGTTCAGGGGTGTGAAATGGATCATGCAGAATTATCCGCCCGGACCGACATATATTATCTTCGGAAAACCAGGGATCTTCAACGGAGTTATAAATATCATTCACCCTGAAATAGAAGCTTCCGACCGTGTTGCAGAAAGGATGAGTTCGGCACTTCAGGCCCAGTACAGTACAACCGAAAAACTACGCAACCATTTTCTGACATCAAAGGCCATTGGCAAGCTCGTTGGCACCCTTCTGAAACAGATGACCTTCAGGCTGCCTGAATCACTGCCTGATTATATAGTCACCAGATACAAGCTTATGGATCTTGACAATGCCATGCACAAGATCCATTTCCCCTCCACACCGGATGAACTTGAGAAGGCAAGATACAGACTGAAATTTGAAGAGCTCTTTTACATTCAGCTGAACCTGCTACGGTTCAGAAACAACAGACGATCCAAAAACAAAGGTTTTGTATTTTCTAAAGTGGGTGAGAAATTCAACAATTTCTATCACAACAATCTCCCCTTCAGTCTTACGGAAGCTCAGAAAAAGGTTATGAAGGAAATACGTCGCGATCTGGGCTCAGGAAAACAGATGAACCGTCTTCTGCAGGGAGATGTGGGAAGCGGCAAGACACTGGTGGCGCTGATGAGTATGCTGATAGCTATAGACAACGGTTATCAGGCCTGTATCATGGCTCCAACCGAAATACTTGCCGCACAGCACTATGAGACTATCGAAGGGATGCTCCGGGGCATAGACATAAAAGTAAGACTGCTGACAGGTTCATCAGGAAGATCGCTCAGGAAAGAGATAAGTGAATCTCTTCTGGACAGGTCGCTGAATATACTGATCGGGACACATGCACTTATTGAAGAAAATGTAAAATTCGACAATCTGGGCCTGGTGATAATAGATGAACAGCATCGGTTCGGAGTTGAACAGAGGGCACGTTTATGGCAGAAGAACCTCAATCCGCCTCATGTGCTTGTAATGACGGCCACTCCTATTCCGAGAACGCTTGCCATGACACTTTACGGCGACCTTGATGTTTCTGTTATCGACGAACTGCCTCCGGGGCGCGTTCCTGTGAAAACCATGCATTTTTTCGATCATGAAAGGAATAAGGTATTCGGCTTCCTTCGAAGCCGGATTGAGGAAGGAAGGCAGATCTTCATCGTTTACCCGCTTATTACAGGATCCGAAAAAATGGATTATAAAGACCTCGAGGACGGCTGGGATACCATCTCCAGGGTCTTCCCTCCCCCACAGTACTGCATAAGTGTCGTCCATGGCAGAATGACACCGGCTGTTAAAGAATCGTCAATGAAGCTATTCAGGGAGGGTAAAGCTCACATCCTCATTGCAACTACCGTGATTGAGGTTGGTGTCGATATTCCAAACGCCACTGTAATGGTTATTGAGAGCGCTGAAAGATTCGGACTTTCGCAGCTTCACCAGCTAAGAGGACGGGTTGGAAGAGGCGCTGAACAATCATACTGCATTCTGATGACCTCAGGCAAACTGTCAAAAGAAGCGGCCTTACGCATTGAGGTGATGGTGAGGACCGGTGATGGTTTCGAGATCGCGGAAACCGACCTTCAGTTAAGAGGTCCGGGCGACATTGAAGGAACAATGCAGAGCGGAATACCATTCGATCTGAAGATCTCCGATCTGGGACGCGACGGACAACTCATTGAATACGTGAGAAATATCGCTGAAAAAATACTTGATGATGATCCTGCACTCGAAAAAAGCAATAATCAGGTGCTGGCAAGAGGTCTGAAGAAACTTTTCAGCAAACGTCAGGTGTGGAGTAACATAAGTTGAAAAAATCAATTTAAAATGATGATAAATTAATAATATAGGGCAAAACCTGACAAAACACAGTCAAATTTTCAGTAGTAATTTTATTTTTGCGATTTTATTTTCAGGACCACAAAATGTCAGACAGAGAAAGAGATGAATGTATTGAACATGATGGAATAGTGAAGACGTCAGGCATTAATTCATTAACTGTAAGTATTTTACCTTCATCGGCATGTTCAGGCTGTCATGCAGCAGGATCATGCACTCTTTCCGGAAAGGTTGAGAAACTAATTGATATTGAAGGATCATACAACCTGTCGCCGGGGGATAAGGTAACTCTGATTATGAAGCAGTCAGCAGCTTACTCAGCTGTACTGTTGGGCTATATCCTTCCCTTCCTGACCGTTCTCGCAGTACTGCTGGTAATGCTTTCACTGTCTGTTGCGGAGCTGACTGCAGGATTGATATCCATATTCTCACTTATCCCCTATTATTTCCTGCTCTGGTTTTTAAGAAAGAGGATCGGTAAAAAATTCACCTTTACAATAAAAAACTGATTGATGAGTTCGACGGTAATAATAACGGTTGTAAGCCTTAGTCTGCTGGCCATTCTGGCTGCAATCATACTATATTTTATAGCAGAAAAGTTCAAGGTATATGAAGATCCGCGTATTGATGAGGTTCAGGCCGTGCTGCCAGCGGCTAATTGCGGTGGCTGCGGATTCGCCGGTTGCAGGAATTTTGCAGAGGCTCTCGTGAAAGCAGAGTCCTTTGAAGGTCTGAACTGTCCGGTAGGAGGAGCTGAGGTAATGGAACAGGCAGCAAAAATCCTCGGGAGGGAAGCTCCTGTCGTTGAACCGCTGGTGGCAGTCCTGCTATGCAACGGCACACCCGGATTCAGACCACGCACCTCGGTTTACGATGGTGTTTCCGACTGCAGGATTGCCAACAGCCTCTACATGGGAGAGACCGACTGCAGTTATGGCTGCCTCGGATACGGCGACTGTGTCAGGGCCTGTACCTTTGATGCCATCCACATGAATCCCGAAACCCTCCTGCCTGAGGTCACAGACGATAAATGCACTTCATGCGGTGCCTGCGTAAAAGCATGTCCCAGAAACCTGATCGAGCTGAGGAAGAAAGCAAAAAAAGACAGAAAGATCTATGTTGCATGTTCCAACTGCGATAAGGGAGGACCCGCAAGAAGAGCCTGCAAGGTAGCCTGCATAGGATGCGGGAAATGTGTCAAGGTGTGCCAGTTCGATGCAATAAGGCTTGAAAACAACCTGGCCTATATCGATGCCTTTAAATGCACATTCTGCCGAAAATGTGTCACCGAATGTCCTACCGGTTCAATCCTTGAGATCAACTTCCCGCCCCGGAAACCCAAAACAGAACCACAGGCTGAAAATGCAAGTGTATGATAAATATGTCAAATTAAAATTGCAGCAAAATTGAAAACATTTACCAAAGGAGGCGTCCATCCACCCGAAAACAAGCTTACAGCCAACTGCCCCATTGAGTATCTGTCTGTTCCCCGCAGCGTTACAATTCCTGTTTCACAGCATATCGGTGCTCCGGCAAATATCATTGTGAATAAGGGCGATTCGGTCCTGACAGGACAGGTTATCGCTGAAAGCAAGGGATTTGTGTCAGCATATATCCACTCCTCAGTTTCAGGCAAGGTAAACAAGATCGACACTGTTACAGATACTTCAGGATATAAGCAGACAGCTGTTTTCATTGATGTTGAAGGCGATGAATGGGTTGAAACAATTGACAGAAGTGAGGAGATTGTTACAGAGAGCGGGCTTTCGGGAAATGAGATAGTTCAGAGATGCCTTAAATCAGGTATTGTTGGTCTGGGTGGAGCTACCTTCCCTTCCCATGTCAAACTGACAGTACCTGCAGGTAAAAAATGTAATATACTGATAATAAATGGTGTAGAGTGCGAACCATATCTTACCTCCGACCACCGTCTGATGCTTGAAAGAGGTGAGGAAGTACTCATGGGAGTATCCCTGCTTATGAAAGCCCTCGGTGTGGAAAAGTCTGTAGTGGGCATTGAAAATAACAAGAAGGATGCTATTGAACATATATCCCGGCTTGCTACCGGTTTTAAGGGTATTTCCGTATATCCTTTAAAGGTGAAGTATCCGCAGGGAGCGGAAAAACAATTAATCAAGGCACTCATTAACAGAGAGGTACCTTCAGGAAAACTTCCTCTCGACGTTAACGCCGTAGTGCATAATGTAGGAACCTGCTTTGCCGTATATGAGGCGGTAATAAAGAATAAACCCCTTTTTGAGAGGGTCGTTACCATTACAGGGCATTCCGTTGCCCGGCCCGGGAATTATATGGTCAGGACAGGAACCCCGGTGATGCACCTCATTGAAGCTGCCGGAGGAATTCCTGAAGATACCGGAAAAATAGTTTCCGGAGGGCCGATGATGGGCAAGGCAATTTGCAGCACTGAAGTTCCTGTTGTAAAAGGCACCTCGGGAATAGTCCTCTTTCCTTCCGGAAGTTCGGAGAGGAATCCGTCCCAGCCCTGCATCAGATGTGCAAAGTGTGTCGATGCGTGTCCGCTGGGACTTGAACCCTTTCTTCTTATGACGCTCACGGAAAAGGAATTATTTGAAAGAGCTGAGAAGGAACGTATTACAGACTGCATGGAGTGCGGTTCGTGCAGTTTCATCTGCCCTGCGAATCGTCCTCTTCTAGATTATATAAGACTTGGAAAATCAACTGTCATAAAAATGGCACGCGAACGAATAAGTAAAAAATAGTATTATCATAACTGTTCATGAGCAATCTATTAAAAGTATCCCCCTCACCCCACATTCACGGGAATGAGACCACAAGGAAGCTGATGACCGGCGTCATAATTGCACTTATGCCGGCACTGTTCGCATCGGTATTTTATTTCGGATATGGTGCTATAATTGTAACTGCAACTTCGGTGGCATCGTGTGTGCTGTTCGAATACCTGACTGGCAGATTCCTGCTGCACAGGCCGGCGACAATAAGCGACGGTTCGGCTGTGGTAACCGGCCTTCTGCTGGCTTTCAACGTACCATCCAACCTACCCGTTTACATAATCATAATCGGAGCATTTGTTTCGGTAGTAATTGCCAAGATGACTTTCGGAGGACTCGGTAACAATCCTTTTAATCCGGCTCTGGTCGGACGTGTATTCATGCTGATCTCATTTCCGGTTCAGATGACCACATGGCCTCTGGCAAAAGGCTTTGCAACAAGCTACACTGATGCTGTTACCGGAGCCACCCCTCTGGCTGTATTGAAAGAAGGACTCAGGAACGGGGAACCGGTATCCGGTCTGATCTCACAAATTCCGACTCCGGCACAGATGTTCATGGGCAACATGGGAGGATCACTGGGTGAAGTGGCAGCCCTGGCTCTTATTCTGGGATTGGTATATATGCTTGTCAGGAAAATAATTACATGGCACATTCCGGTATCGGTAATTGGCAGCATAGCTATCTTCACAGCAATATTGTGGCTGGCCGATAATGAAAAATTTGCCGATCCGCTTTTCCATCTTCTGGCCGGAGGAGTGTTGCTGGGTGCAATTTTCATGGCAACCGACTATGTAACTTCACCGATGAATCCAAAAGCCATGATAATCTATGGATGCGGCATCGGTGTCATCACCGTGATAATCAGGGTGTGGGGAGCTTATCCTGAAGGTGTTTCCTTCGCCATACTCATCATGAATGCATTTGTCCCGCTTATGAACACATATATAAAACCAAAAAGATTCGGGGAGGTTATAAAGAATGGCTAAAAGAGAATCGACGCTTAAGAACATGGTGCTTTCGCTTACACTTATTGCGATGGTTGCATCAGCATGTCTTGGTTTCGTATATTCAGTAACGGCAAAACCTATTGAGATGGCCGGTCTTAACAAGAAACTTGAAGCCATCCGGCAGGTTGTCCCGGAGTTTAACAACGATCCCAATGCAGAGATGTTCAGGCTTCCTACCGGTGAAGGTGACAGCCTTGATGTTTATCCTGCAAAACGTGACGGTGAGATAATCGCATATGCCGTCAATACATATACCAATAACGGATTCAGCGGATATATCGGACTTATGGCCGGCTTCAAACCCGACGGAACCATTATCAATATTTCGGTACTGTCGCACAAGGAGACTCCCGGACTGGGGACCAAGATGTCGGATCCTCAATTCAGTGACCAGTTCAAGGAAAAGAACCCTGTAAGCTTCAGCCTTAAGGTAAAAAGAGATGGTGGGCCTGTCGACGCCATTACAGCAGCCACAATAAGTTCAAGGGCATTTTGTGATGCCGTTGAACGGGCATATAACACATTACAGAAAGGAGGATTGAAATGAATCAGATTCAGAACCTCACAAAAGGTTTTTTAAGGGAAAACCCCCTGCTGGTGCTTGTTCTTGGATGCTGTCCGGCCCTGGCTACCACATCTTCGGCATTTAACGGTCTGGGAATGGGCGCTGCCACAACTTTTGTACTTCTCGGATCAAACGTAGTGATATCTCTCCTTGCCGGGATTATTCCCGATAAAGTCAGGATACCTGCATTCATAGTTGTCATTGCGTCATTTGTGACCATCATCGACCTGGTAATGCAGGCTTTCTCACCTGAGCTATATGAAACCCTCGGGATCTTCATCCCTCTGATCGTTGTCAACTGCATTGTTCTTGGCCGGGCAGAGGCTTTCGCAAGCAAGAACAAGGTCTTTTCAGCATTTATAGACGGTCTCGGAATGGGCCTGGGATTTACCATGGCCCTTGTCATTCTTGGATCCATCCGCGAGATACTTGGCAGCGGAGCCCTGTTCGGACTTAAATTTATCAAGGGCGACGGCATTCTTGTATTCATACTGGCACCGGGAGCCTTCATTGCCCTGGGATATCTTATTGCTCTAATAAACCGCTTAAGACGAACATAAAACCTGACTGCCATGGAATATATCCTGATAATAATATCTGCTGTTTTTATTAATAATATCGTTCTTTCCCAGTTCCTGGGTATCTGTCCTTTCCTGGGTGTTTCCAACAAGGTGAACACGGCTATCGGCATGTCGGGAGCAGTTACATTTGTACTGGTTCTTGCAACAATAGTGACATACCTGATTCAGACATATGTCCTCGACAAGCTGGGTATTGGCTTCATGCAGACAATCACTTTCATCCTGGTAATAGCTTCTCTGGTACAGATGGTTGAAATAATACTGAAAAAGATAAGCCCTCCCCTGTATCAGGCTCTAGGGATCTTCCTTCCGCTGATAACTACAAACTGCGCAGTGCTTGGGGTTGCAATACTCGTTATAAAAAAGGATTATAACCTTCTTGAAGGTGTTGTATACGGGGCTTCAAATGCAATAGGATTCGGACTGGCGCTTATAATTCTGGCAGGTATCAGGGAACAACTCGATCTCGCTGATGTCCCCAAAGGAATGAAAGGTGTTCCGGTATCGCTTATCACGGCAGGCATCCTGGCTCTGGCTTTCATGGGTTTTACCGGAATAGTAAAATAAAAAGCTAATTTTGTCATATTGATACCCTAAAGGTAAAATATGACCATCTCCGAATATTACCGCATACTGGGAATTAACAGCGGAGCCTCCGTCGACCAGATAAAAAAGGCATACCGGTGCAAAGCCAGAATGTATCATCCCGATATCAACAAGCTGCCCGGTGCAATGGAGAAATTCATACTGGTGACAGAAGCATACGAATTCCTTATTACCAACCACGAAAAATTAAATAACGATGAAGCCTCTTTCAGGGAGGCAATGGACGAATGGCAGAAATACCGGCAGGAAAAGTCCAGAAGGAGAGCAAATGCGTATGCAAGATCGTCATATGCACGGTTCAGAAAATCAAAATTCTACCGTGCAACAAGAATACTCGACTTAACCTCGATACTTATAAGCCTGATAATATCTGTAGTTGTGATAGTTTACACAATTATCGGATATATCTACCGGCTCAGACATCCTCTCCCGGAAATAGAGAATCCTTCGGTAATGGTTTTTCTTATGCTCCTTTCCATAGGGATTATTTTCTTTGCCATCTCCATGGTATATCTTAAAGCTTACATCGAAAATTCAAGGAAGAACAAGAAAAAAGCAATCTGATTCGATATGCTGCCGTACTGGTCAAATTGCTTATCGGGGTTGATATTTTTCCTATCTTTATATGAATTTTAATGAACGGGAATGTTAACCTGGCTGACTGTAATTGCCTCACTTATTGTTATGAACATGCCTGAGTCAGGACTGGAGGATAAGGTTCTGCAAAGTACCCGACCACTTTTTACCTTTGGAGTTATTGCGGATGTACAGTATTGCAATTGTGAGCCGGCAGGAACAAGGTATTACAGTTTGTCAACAGGAAGGCTTAAAGAGGCTGTCGGGTCATTCAGGGCCGATTCTGTAAATTTTGTTATAAACCTTGGAGATCTTATCGAAAGGGATTACGAATCGTTCGGACCTGTCCTCTCAATACTCGATTCATCTGACCTGAAAGTATTCCATGTAACAGGCAATCATGACTACTCAGTCGAAAACCGTCTCAGGAAAAAAATACCTGTCCCCATGCCTTCACAGGAAGGATATTACTCTTTCAGCTTCCGGAACTACAGATTTATTGCTCTCAACGGCAATGAAATAAGTACTTATGCATATGCGAACAGGGGAATAATTAGGAAAGCTGAAAAATATCTTGGTGAAATTAAAGAATCAGGAAGCATAAATGCATTTGACTGGAATGGTGGTATAAGTGAAAGACAACTGGAATGGCTGAAGGATCAGCTTGACATATCGAAGGATGCCGGAGAGAAGGTTTTCATTCTCTGTCATTTCCCTGTTTTCCCTGAAAATGTCCATAATCTGTTGAATTACGAAGAAGTAAATTCGCTCCTCATGAACTATGACAATATCATTGCCTGGTTCTCCGGACATAATCATGCCGGCAACTACGGCAATTTCAATATGATACATTTTGTAACATTCAGAGGTATGGTAGAAACAGCTGAAAGGAACAGTTTTGCTGTGGTTGAGGTTTACCCGAATAAAATCTGGATCAAAGGGTCGGGAAGGGAAAAATCGCAGATACTGGCCTACTGAGTCCGGTATTTTCAGGTTACTTTGATGAAATTCAGGGGTACGTCAAGAACTGCGGCAAAATATTCACCTCTTTCGAATATGTCTTCATCGCCGTCCTCATAGTACCAGTTAAAGATGAATTTTTTATTTTTAAGTGTCACATGCTTTATCATCTCAAGTAAATGAATGAAGACCTTGGCGCTTGCACTGTTGAAATACTCCAGTCGCATATCGACACAGGTAAGATCGGCCGGATTACCTATATATTCCCTGATCCAATGGTCAACAGGAGCAAAAAATTCAGCAACATTTTCATGTATTGATCTTCCTGAGATCCTGATGGTACCATCAGGATCAAGGATGATATCGGGTGAATTTTTTGTCGGCGGGATCCTGAGCTCCTTCATTTAATTCATTTTATTCCGAAAAATAATCAATTAATTATAATTTTCAATTATCAAAACAGTCAAATACAGGGTCATTGAAATTATCCGGAGAAATATCCCTCTTTTTCTGTTCAATTTCATGGATCATTCCGGTTATTGCAGAATTAACAGGAACGGCTATGTTACGGCTCATCCCGTTTCTGACGATGTAACCGTTAAGATAATCAACCTCAGTAGGTTTGCCTCTTTCAAGTGACTGCAGGCTTGAAGATTTTAAGCGTCTGTAGCGGAAACCAATGAAAAGTATGGTCAGATGCCTTCTCAATGAAGCTGTCAGATTATCACCCATTATGAATTTATGAAAATCGAGACGTTCTCCGAAAACCTCAAGTTTGATGTTCATGGCATCAGAAACAGCAACAGCTTCTCTTATTATTTCGATAAAGATTTTTCTGATCTTTGTCACTGAAAGCATTTTGCCCAGGTACAGGCCGCAGATTGCACCCAGCGATGTAATACATGCATTTACAATTAATTTTGAGTACAGATGGCCCAAAATATTGTCTGTTACGGCAGTCGGGACCACCGATGAAAGAATTCCGGCCAGATCGTAAAGGTAAGTATCGGCAGGACGGTCAGTATATCCCAGGATAAATTCGCCTGCAGAAGTCATCTCCAGACTGCCCCTGGAAATCATTGTGGCACCCCATCCTGTAACGCAACCTATTATCTTTTCTCTGCCCAGAACTTCAGCCAGATCGTCTTCACATATCCCATTCTGCATTGATACAACCTGGCCCTTATCCTTTAATACATTTTTAAGTTCCCTTGCTGCGCCGATCATCTCTGTTGCCTTTGTTGCAAGCAGAACAAGGTCTTTCTTTACCTGAACATCTTTTATGTCGGACCATGCCGGTATTGTAACTGTGAAATTACCACAAACACCTGTTACATGAATTCCGTCATTGGAGATAGTCTTTGCGTAATCGTCGTATTTGCAAACTATCCCGACGTTATAACCTTCCCTTTTGAGAAATGCAGCGGTAATACCTCCTATCGCCCCTGCACCTACGACAAGTATCGAAATTTCCTTATTTCTCATGATATCGACAATAAAAAATATCAGAGGCGGGCCAGAGGGACAATGTCCTGACCTGCGAACTGACCATTAAGATACTTATAATAACCTGTAATACCAATCATCGCGGCATTATCGGTTGTAAACGACAATTCCGGAATAAACAGGTTCCAGCCGTGCTTTTCAGCCTCTTCTTTAACAGCTTTCCGCAGACCTGAATTAGCTGAAACACCTCCGGCTATTCCAATTTCCCTTATACCCGTTTCTTCTGAAGCCCTGACGAGTTTTGAAACGAGGATATTTACTATCGTATGCTGAAGTGAAGCGCAGAGATCGGCTTTATGCTTCCCGATGAATTCGCTGTCTTCCTTGAGTCTGTCGCGCAGGAAATACAGAAAACTTGTTTTCAGTCCGCTGAAACTGAAATTAAGCCCTTTAACGGACGGCTTTGCAAATGAAAATGCTTTGTGATCTCCGCGAGATGCCATTTTATCTATGGCAGGACCTGCAGGATACCCGAATCCCATTACCTTTCCGCATTTATCGAAAGCCTCTCCTGCGGCATCATCAATGGTATTACCCAATGTTTCCATTTCAAGGTGACTCTTCAATAAAATGATACGTGTATGTCCGCCCGAAACCAGAAGGCATAGAAAAGGAAATTGTGGCAAACGTTTTTCTTCCCCTTTCCGGAGGATAAAATGAACCAGAACATGTGCCTGAAGATGATTGACATCAATAAGAGGAATCTCACGTGCCAGCGCAAAACCTTTGGCAAAGGAAGTTCCTACAAGAAGCGATCCGAGCAAGCCGGGTCCCCTGGTAAAAGCAACTGCATTGATATCAGAAAGGTCCGCTCCTGCCTCCTTCAATGCCTGATGTACAACAGGAACGATATTGGCCTGGTGAGCTCTGGATGCAAGTTCCGGCACCACCCCTCCATACGACTTATGTATCTCCTGACCTGCAATCAGGTTCGACAGAATGTAACCGTCGCTGACAACAGCTGCAGAAGTGTCATCGCAGGATGATTCTATGGCAAGAATCGTAACAGAATTCAACGCTTTGTTTTTAGGTATATTTTAGGTTATTTTGATAACCGGTATTTTGTTATGACCAATGGTCAAAAATATTAAAAAAACATATAAATACCTTATTGTTACAACAGGGATAATAATCCTGTTGCCTACTCTTCTTTTCCTTTCATTACGGTTCCCTCTTGTCCAGACGCTGATGGTACAGAGAGTTTCCAGACATCTGTCTGAAAGAATAAATACGACCATCTCGCTGGAAAGCCTTGAGTACAGGTTCTTTAACAGACTGCAGATCAACAGGCTCCTGATAAAGGACAAACATTCAGACACCATGATCTATGCCGGCAGGGCCTCGGCAGGGATCAGGATACTGGATTTCAGAAGGAAATCACTGACTTTCGGCCGGATAATCCTTACCGATCCTGTATTTGCCCTGATTACAGATACGACAGGTGAAATGAATCTCACCTGGTATCTCGATATGCTCAGGAATGAAGCCGACACACTGAAAAACAAGACAGATATAAGGATAAATGAAATAAATATCATCAATGGCAGATTCTCCCTTATAAACAGAACGACAGGGAATAAAAGCAGGATACCGGTGGATTTCAGAAAACTTCATCTTTCAGATATCAATGGTATCGTTGAGGATCTGTTAGTTAAAGATGACACTACTACATTCAGGGTCAAAGATCTTCAGTTTAAGGAATCGAACGGATTCCTGGTCGATGAGATGAATTGCCGGAGTGTGATTTCAAGAAACATAGTGAGCTTCTATTCAGCAGCAATAAGATGCGACAGCAGCATCCTGAGCCTGCGGGAACTGAAAATTACCGGAGATCCGGTCACCTCCTTTAATAATTTCACAGAAAAAGTAAGACTCGACATACACCTCGACAGATCGCTGGCAGCCTCAACAGATCTGAAATATTTTATACCTCCTGGATCAGGCATAAAAGATGCCGTGTGGCTTTCAGGACAGGTGGCCGGTACGGTGTCTGAGCTGAGAGGAAGGAATATTCTGGTTTCATACGGTAACGACACCAGGCTGTCGTGTGATTTTGACCTGTCGGGGTTACCCGATTTCCATAACTCGTTCATTTACCTGGGAATAAAGGACTTTACCACCAGTGCTGCCGATATCGAAAGATTTCAAACTGAAGGGAAGCCCGTAATAAACCTTCCTGAGATTTTTCATACTCTCGGGAAGGTTGCCTTTAACGGTAGCTTTACCGGATTTCCTTCCGATTTTGTTGCCTATGGAAATATAACTTCAAATCAGGGCAGCATCACCACAGATGTCTCTTTCAGACCCGAAAAAATGGAGAGGTTCATCATTAAAGGACTTATTAAGGGAAGCAATATTGCCCTTGGTGACCTCACCGGAAATCCTGAGATGTTAGGGAACATGAGCATAAATGCCAATGTTGACGGAATCGCATATTCATCAGGAAGCTTCAGCGGAAACCTTACAGGCACTATCGACAGTATTGAACTTAACAGTTATCTGTACAGGAACATTACTCTCAACGGATTATTCAGTGAAAAAACATGGGATGGGACAGTAAAGATTACGGATGAAAATATTAACATGCAGATGCTGGGGTTATTTGATCTGGGCAGGGAAATGCCCGAATTCAATTTCACCCTTAATCTGGCTGAAGCAAACCTTCATAAACTGAATTTTGATAAAAATGATTCCACCTCTGCATTGTCGATGCTCCTGACAGCAAACTTCAAAGGGACAAATATTGATAATATTGACGGTGAGATAAAACTCCTCAATTCAAACCTGCGAAAATATGGCAATACCCTGGATCTATATAATTTCAGCCTGTCAACCTTCCCTGAAAACAACAAGCCGGCAATAAGTCTCCGTACCGATTTCGCTGATGCTGATCTCAGGGGAAATTACAGTTTTTCGGGACTCACAGGATTTATCAGGACTTCAATGGCGGCTCTAATGCCTTCACTTTTTGTTCCCCCCGAAAAAATTGGAAACGATGAGATCAACGATTTCACTTTCAGTATGATACTGAGGAACACTGATAATCTGAACAGCTTCTTCAGAACCGGGCTGACACTGGCTGAAAACACGAATATATCGGGTCAGGTCATTTCCGACAGTCTGATGAAAATCTCATTTAATTCTGACGATCTGAGTTATGGCGGACTGAATTTCAAGAATCTCAGGATTGAATCAGATATGCAGGTTCCGAAATTCGATACCAGACTTAACAGTACATCATTGATAATGCTTGGACAGTCTGAACTAAAGGACTTCAGCACCGGCATTAGCATTAGTCCCGATAATATTGATTTCCGTGTCGACTGGGACAACAGGGAGCAGGATCTGAACCGTGGTACTTTCACTGCCAATGCAAAACTTGTCAGAAATGTCAGCGGGAAGGGGAAACCTGTGCTGAATATCAATATCGATTCAACGGGCATCTACAGCAACAGCAAGCTCTGGCATGTCAGTCAGGGTCAGATAATAATCGATTCATCATCCATAAATGTCAGCAGGCTATACATAAATAACGGGCCTGATTATTATTTCGTTACAGGAATTGTATCTGAGGATCCGGGTGACACGCTCCACCTCAGAGCCAATGGTATTGACATTTCGTGGTTGAATGCCTTTACCGGCGGAAAAAAGGAGGATGAGAAAATCGACCTCGGGTTCAGTGGAAAACTGGATGGTGATGTTATGGTCTCAGGTCTTTACAACAATCCGAGGGTAGGCGGTATCATCGAAGTGCAGGATTTTTCATTATTACAGAGCGAATACGGCAACATATCAGTTGAAGCAGAGTGGAACAACAACCTGAAAGTTATTGAACTGGAAGCATCAAATGACCTTAAGGGATCAAAGATGATCGGCATAAAGGGTTTTTTTGAACCGGAGGCAGGGTCGCTTACTCTTACAGCATCAGCAGATAAGCTGCCTGTTGATGCATTGAATCCCCTTCTCAGGTTCTTCGCATCAGACATAAAGGGGACCGCATCAGGGAAAGTCAGCCTGACTGGTGAATCAGGAAAATTCGTACTTAACGGGGCGCTTTTTGCCGGGAACACCAGTATGAAGATAGATTATCTGCAGACCAGATACACCATGAACGACTCAGTGAGATTCGACCGGAGCGGCATAATATTCAGAAATGTGAGACTTACTGATGAAAGAGGTAACCCGGCCACACTGAATGGTTCGGTAAAACACAATTATTTCAGGGATTATTCAGCCGACCTGACAATAAACACAAACCAGACCATGGTTCTGAATACCAGACCAAAGGACAATGAACTTTTCTACGGCACCGCTTATGCCTCAGGAGTGACGACCATAAGGAGCGCTCCGGGACTTCTGTCATTTGATGTGTCGGCACGTACAGGCAATAACACAAGGATCTCAATACCCCTGAACACTTCAGAAACTATTTCCGATTATTCTTTCGTGAACTTCATCAGTCACGACACAACCTTGACAAATGTTAAAACCGGCCAGGATCAACCGGAAGAAGATGCTACAACAGGTATTGATCTGAATTTCGACCTGGAAGTAACTCCTGATGCAGAAATACAACTGATTTTCGATCCGAAGGTAGGCGATATCATGAGAGGAAGAGGCACGGGAGACCTGAATATAAGCCTCAACCCGGAAGGCCTCTTCAGAATATCCGGTGATTATGTCATCGATGACGGAGATTACCTCTTTACTCTCGGAAATATTCTCAACAAACCTTTTAGTGTGGAAAACGGAGGAAGAATCTCCTTCAATGGTGAACTCGACAACGCTGAAATAGATATCAAAGCCATTTACAAACTAAAGGCATCCCTGTATGAAATCCTTCAGGACGATAAGTTCAGTGAAAGGATCCCTGTGGAATGTCATATTAACCTCTCCGGTAAACTGTTCAACCCGATTGTCGGGTTCGATATATACCTTCCGATGGCTGACGAGGAAACACGTACATATCTGAGGAATACTATCACAACCGAAGAAGAACTGAGCCGGCAGTTTCTGTACCTGCTCGTCATGAACAGCTTTTATGCCGATCCTTCATACGGAACCACACTTGCCACAACGACCACAACAGGAACGTCAGCAATGGCTGTAACCACAACCGAAATGCTGTCAAACCAGCTTAGTAACTGGTTGTCCCAGATAAGTAACGACTTTGATATAGGCTTCAACTATCTTCCCGGACAAAAAGACCTGAATGACCAGGAACTACAAGTTGCATTATCAACACAGCTTCTTAACGACAGGGTGGTAATAAACAGCAACCTTGGTGTCAGAAACCTGAGCGGTGTGTCTGACAACACCGACCAGCTTACCGGAGACTTTGATATTGAGTTCAAACCAAAATTCTCAAACAGGATCAGGTTTAAGGTTTTCAACCGCTATAATAATCCATATTCAGGAAAGCAGGCACCCTACACACAGGGTCTCGGTATCTTCTTCAGGCAGGAATTCGACAAATTCACCGATCTTTTCAGAAGGAAAGAAAAAGACGAAATGAAAATGGAGGAAGAAACAGTTCCCGAAGAACAGGATCAATAGTTCCTGAGGACGTTGCCCGAAAGCTTATAAACATATTTTCTTTAAGTTGATAAATAATAAGTGATTGTTATTAACCGTATATAATAGAACTTTATGTAAAAACGTTTTTTAATAACTTCGCACGTGAAATGCCTTCCCTGTGAAGGCACAGGGGAATTAGTATTAACCGGATAAAATTATAAACATGACATTTCTTCACATCATAATGCAGGGGGGCTCTGTTCCGGCACAGGAGGTAACTCAGATGAAGCTGACCCTGTTCGATCTGGCAATGAAAGGCGGATGGGTAATGATCCCTCTGATACTTCTTTCGTTCGTAGGTGCCTATATTTTTATTGAAAGGTTTTATGTAATACGAAAGGCCACCAGGGAAGACCAGAATTTTATGAACAGGATCAAGGATTATATCCATGAAGGCAGGATAGAGGCAGCAACAGCATTGTGTAAAGCTACCAGTTCTCCCTCGGCACGGATGGTTGAAAAAGGCATAAGCAGACTGGGAAGACCCCTGCAGGATATAAGCACCGCCATTGAAAATGTAGGGAAGCTTGAAATTTCAAAGCTGGAAAAGGGATTCCCTACACTGGCAACCATAACCGGAGCTGAACCCATGCTTGGCTTCATGGGAACTGTTATCGGAATGATCCAGTCCTTCTATGCAATGTCACAGGCGGGCAACAACATAGAAGTATCTCTTCTGTCGAATGGCATTTACACAGCCCTGATAACTACTGTTACAGGTCTGTTCATAGGAATACTCGGTTATTTTGCCTATAATACACTGGTGGTAAGGGTAGAAAAGGTGGTTTTCAACCTTGAAGCCACACTTACCGAATTCATGGATATTTTGAACGAACCTGTTAAAAAACAGATCTGATGGCACTCTCACAGAGAAATAAGATCAGTATCAGTTTCAGCTCTACAGGAATGACAGACGTCGTCTTTAACCTGCTCATCTTCTTTATGCTGACTTCGACACTCGTTCATCCCACTGCGCTTAAACTGCTGCTGCCTAAAGGTGATACGCAGACTTCTGCCAAACCTCTTACTACGGTCTCGATTACGGCCGACGAGAGATACTATATGGAACAACAGCCCATGGAAAGCCTCGAGGCTCTTGAAGAGGCTCTCAGGGCAAAGCTTGGAAGTGAGCCAGACACATATATCTCACTTCATGTCGATAAGTCTGCACCCTTCGGTAGTGCAGTTCCTGTTATGAATATTGCACAGAAAAACAACTACAAGCTGATAATTGCAACAACTCCAAAATAATGCTCTTCGCGCCCTCCCCAGCGAAAAGAACAAAGGGATAGTGGGCAGTGTGATCTTTCACCTGACGGTGATGGTTATGCTGTTCGTTTTTGGCTTTTCAGCTCCTCCCCCTCCTGAAACGGAAGAAGGTATAATAGTCAACTTCGGAACCGATGAAACAGGAACAGGGTTCATTGAACCATCACCGGTTGCAGAAGCCACATCGCCTCCCCCACCCGCTTCTCCGCAACCGGAAACTACCGACGATGTACCACTGCTCACCCAGCAAACAGAAGAAGCTCCTGTTGTCAAAAAAGTAGATCCGGAAGCTGAAAGAAAAAGGCAGGAACAGATTGAAGCTGAAAAAATACGGCGCGAACAGCTTGAAGCAGAGAGAATAAGAAGAGAGCAGGAAGAGGCTGAACGAAGGAGAATTGAAGCAGAGCAGAAACGACAGGCCGAAATAGCTGACCGGACTAAGGCAGCCCTTGCAGGGGCAAGGAATGCAGGCACTAACACCACAGGCGAAGGAGTGACTGGTGGAGAAGGAAACCAGGGTGCCCCGACCGGTGACGTCAACTCACAGAACCGTGGCGACATAAGCGGACTGGGCAGTAAAGGCATATCATATGACCTCGCGGGCCGGGGCTATCAGGATATACCTATCCCAAGATATGATTATCAGGGTGAAGGAAAGGTTGTTGTTGAAGTGAGCGTGGACAGGTCAGGGAAAGTTACACAGGCAGTGGCGGGTATAAAAGGATCGACCACACTCGACGAATATCTTCTCAGAGCAGCCCGCGAAGCAGCACTTAAAGCCAGTTTTGAGCCCAAAGCCGATGCTCCTGCAGTCCAGAAAGGAACAATTACTTATAATTTCGTCCTCAGGTAAAGATCACTTTTACTCGCTCTGGAACAGTTCCCTGATTGCAATACCAAGATTTTCAAGGAGTGAATTGTCTTTAATGATATAATCCACGATCCCCTTCCTGGCAAGTTCAAGAACAACTTCCCCGTCTTCCTGACCTGATAGCATAATTACAGGGATGCCCGGCCGTGCTTCCCTGATCCTGTCAAATACCTCCATGCCATTCATCACTTTCTCCTCCTTTGAGACAAAGAGGTAATCGAGGATTATAAGATCTGGATTCCTGTTCAGTGCTTTAAGGCATTCTTCTCCTGACTCAAATGCTTCCACAGCATAGCCTTCAGCTGTGAATTTCTTGACTACCAGCATATTAATAAACGAATCGTCATCGACGATGAATATTAACTTAGAATTACCCATTTCAGATCTATAGTGTGATACAGTCGAGAGTAAATTTAGTAAAAATAATTATAACCTGCTTTTTTAAGTCCTTTATATGCATTTCTACATCGAAAAAAGAGGAAATGACTGCATCATTTTCACAACTTTTTCGCCTGTTTCTTTAATAATACCCTCATTATCAATGTTCGAGATAACGGAATCAATAAGGTCAACAATATCTCCCATATGCTCTTCTTTCATTCCCCTCGTAGTTATTGCCGGTGTCCCGACACGCAGTCCGGAAGTCAGGAAAGGCGACCTTGAATCGAAAGGAACCATGTTTTTGTTTACTGTTATATGTGCCTGTACGAGGGTGTTTTCCACCTTTTTCCCTGATATCTCGGGGAATCGGGTCCTGAGATCAATAAGCATCAGATGATTGTCAGTGCCTCCCGAAACGACCTTATATCCCTTTGCCATGAATGCTTCTGCCATCACCTCCGCGTTTCTCTTCACCCTGAGCTGATATTCCCTGAATTCAGGCTGGAGAGCTTCTCCGAATGAGACTGCCTTGGAAGCTATCACATGTTCCAGCGGCCCACCCTGAATGCCGGGAAAGACAGCCGAATTAAGCATCGACGACATCATTTTTACCTCTCCCTTCGGAGTTGTGATACCCCAGGGATTCACAAAATCTTTTCCCATCAGTATAATCCCGCCCCTCGGTCCTCTTAGTGTTTTATGGGTTGTCGATGTAACGATGTGAGCATGTTTTAGAGGATTTTTTAACAGTCCTGCGGCTATCAGTCCTGCCGGATGAGCCATATCGATCATAAGAAGAGCTCCTGTCTTATCGGCAATGTTCCTCATTCTCTCATAATCCCATTCCCTGGAGTAGGCAGAAGCTCCTCCCACAATAAGCTTTGGTTTCTCCCTGAGAGCTGTTTCTTCCATCATATCATAGTCGATATACCCTGTTTCTTCTCCTACACCGTAGGCTACAGGCCGGTATAAAATTCCCGACGAGTTGACAGGTGAGCCATGTGAAAGATGACCACCATGGGCAAGATCAAGGCCCATAAAAGTATCTCCGGGTTTCAGGACAGTAAGGAATACCGCCATATTTGCCTGGGCCCCGGAATGAGGCTGAACATTTGCATATTCAGCATCAAAAAGTTCTTTCAGCCTGTCAATAGCAAGCTGTTCTGCCTCGTCAACCACCTCACATCCACCATAATACCTGTGTCCGGGATATCCCTCGGCATATTTATTGGTAAGTACCGAACCCATAGCCTCCAGAACCTGCTGACTGACGAAATTTTCAGAGGCAATAAGTTCAATGCCGTTAAGCTGTCGCCGGCGTTCTTTTTCAATGATGTCGAAAATCAGTGTGTCTCGTTTCATGATATGATGTTATTAAATTCTATTCTTCCGAAAACTGTACAAGCAATTCTCTGTAAGTCGTGAATATTCTTGATTTTGAAATGAACCCCACATAGTAACCGTTATCCAGTACAGGAAGGTTCCACGCACCGGTTTTCCGGAATGTCTCCATAACCGTCTCTATATTTTCCTTTGTGTCGATATATGAAGGGGGAATGGTCATCAGATCTTTCACCGATATCTTATCATAAAGATCTTGGTTGAACATTATCTCCCTGACCTCATCAAGAAGGACTATTCCCTCCAGGATATTGTAATTATCGACAACGGGGAATATGTTACGTTTTGACCTTGAGATGACTTTAACAAGGTCTCCCAGTTTCTCTCCGGGCTTTACCGTAATAAGATCTTTTTCAATCTCTTTCCTCCAGTCCATCCTCGACAGAACAGCTTTGTCCTTGTCATGAGTTATCAGCTCTCCCCTGCTTGCGAGCTGAACATGATATATGGAATGTTTCTCGAAGCTTCTTACAGTAATGAAAGCCATCGTTGAAGTAATGATAATTGGTATCAGGAGGTCGTAGCCTCCCGTTATCTCAGCAATAAGGAATATGGCTGTGAGCGGTGCATGCATCACCCCTGCCATTACACCTGCCATACCCGCCAGCACAAATCTGTTATCGGCCAGGTCGACGTTGAAAAACTGTTTCAGGATAGTTGCAAAAAAATATCCGTTAACTCCTCCCAGAAACAGGGTGGGTGCAAAAATGCCTCCCACACCGCCTGCACCATTGGTGGAACTGCTAGCAAACACCTTGAGAAGTATCAGTCCTGCCATAAAAAGCACGACTCCGGCAAAGTTACCGGAAAAACGATTAAAGATGCTTCCTTCAGTCACCGAAGCCACATCGCCCTGTAAAAGAAACATTATTGTATTATAGCCTTCACCATAAAAAGGAGGGAACAGGAAAATAAGACCTCCCAGGACAGCCCCGCCGGCAAAAAGCCTGACGTAAATGTTATTTATTTTCGCGTACTGTTTCTCCAGCAGGATTGTCAGCCTCGAAAAATATAAAGACACGAGACCTGAAAGAACTCCCAGAAGAAGATACCATGGTATGTTAGAAATTATAAAAGACTCTCTGATATTGAATGAGAAGAGAACCTGGTTTCCCATCAGAAAATAGGCTACCGTTGCTGCTGTCACCGATGATATCAGCAATGGCACTATCGAAGAGATGGTAAGGTCGAGCATCAGTATTTCCAGGGTAAAGACGATACCGGCAATTGGTGCCTTGAATATACCTGCAATGGCACCTGCCGCCCCACAGCCTATCAGAAGAGTTACAGCCCGGTAATTCAGTCTGAAAAACCTTCCCACCACTGAGCCTATAGATGATCCTGTAAGGACTATCGGTGCCTCGGCTCCCACCGATCCTCCAAACCCTATTGTGAGAGTACCGGCGGCTATCGACGACCAGGTATTATGTGTCCGCAGGTAACTTTTTCTCCTGGAAATAGCATACAATATCCTGCTGATCCCGTGGCTTATGTTGTCCCTTATGACAAATTTTACCAGGATAACAGTAAGAAGCATTCCTGCAAGGGGATATGCCAGATAGAGATACCCCCCTGATTCGTATGTAATTCCACCTGTCAGAAATTCATGTGTATAATGCAGGGCATTTTTAAGCAGAGCTGCAGCAAGAGCACTGAGAAGTCCTACAACAAGGCTGAGAATGTAAACCAGTCTTACCTCGTCGATAAGTTCTACCCGCAAATGCTGTATTCTCTTAATAAACTTTCCGGCTGACATAGATTATGCAAATATAGAAACATTAAAAAAGCTTACCCTTTTTTTATTTAAGTTTGTCGAAATGAAGCTTAAATTATTATATATGTGATTACTCAGAGTAATAAGATGCCGTTAATTAACGTATTACATACATATTACTCGAGCATTTAATGAAAGCGTGGCATACCATTTTTTTTCTGGCAGCAATAATGTCCCTGACAGGTTTGAGGTTATGCGGACAGGCTGATTCCGTGCCACCCATCCCTCCCGTGATAAACCTGGTGTCGGTCGATCCATGGTCGGGAAATGTTGAGATCGCATGGATTCCAAGTCCCTCTGATGATGTTGCCGGTTATATCATTTACCTCGACAGGGACCCTGAAGGAGCCACTGAACTTGACACCCTTTATTCACCATCAGCCACATCATATACAAGAACAGGATCAGGATCTAAATACTACAGCGAATCTTTCGTAGTTGCTGCTTTTGACACTGCAGATAACGTAAGTCCTCTTTCAAATAAAAAAAATACCATCTTTTCAACTGCTGTTACAGATACATGTAACAAGCTTATCAGTATCAGCTGGAACCAGTACCTGGCTGCACCTGAAGAAATTCTCAGTCATAAGATAATGTATTCCGTTGACGGATCAGCTTTCTCTGAACTGACTTCTGCAGGCCCTGCTGCAACAGGTTACGTTTTTGACGAATTTGAAGTGGACAGGCTCTACTGTTTCTTCGTCAATGCAAATCTTACAGGCGGTCTGGTATCACGATCGAATCAGGTATGTGTCAGTACATCAATGCAAAGACTGCCAGAATGGATAAATGCCGATTATGCCACCGTCGGGAACGACAATGTGGTCAGGCTCTCTTTCACAATAGATCCGCTCTCAGAAACCGGAGATTTCATTCTTGAAAGAAGAAGCAGCAGTTCTCCGGATTTTACTCATATACATACATTTTCAGATACATACAATAACATTATTTATACAGATACTGAGGCTGACATAAAAAAAGTGAATCAGTACAGGCTTGTGGCAGTAAACAGTTGCAATATGCCGTCAATAGTATCAAACATTGCCAGCAATATTGTGCTGAATTCAGAGAGAAATGAAACTATTATAAGACTTACCTGGAACAGCTACAAAGAGTGGAGGGGATATGTGAGCTCATACAGGATATATGTATCGACAGGCGGTTATCCTGAGGAGAGGTACACAGTAACACCTCCTGATACGGTTTATGAGATTCCCTATACCACTCTGATGTATGAAGCAGAAGGTGACAGTATCTGTTTCATGGTCCGGGCCCTCGAAGCAACCAATCCACTGACTGTAAACGGAGAGAGCACTTCCATGCAGGCATGCATCGGTGTAGAAGAAAAGATAACTGTTCCCGACCTTTTCACTCCCGATCATAATTCCATCAATGATTTTTTCAGGCCTGTATTGTCTTTTACGCCTCAGTCATACAGGCTTATCATTACCGACATGAATAGAAGGACAGTGTTTGAAACTACCGACCATAATGAAGAATGGGACGGCACTCAGGGCGGTAATCCCCTCCCCGGCGGAACCTATCTCTGGTTTCTCAGAACAGTTACACCATCGGGAAGAGAAATTACAAAAACAGGCATCGTTGCCATTATATTTAACAGGTAGTATGTCAGCATGGAAACTGAGCTGCAATTTTTCAACTAATAAAGCTATATTTGTAGACCGGACAGACAGTTTCCTGATTATTTATGGGTAACAAGGATTTTTTCGACGAGGAAGACAAGGCACTTATTCAGGAAGAGTATGATTCTCTGATCAATAACCTTACCAGATGTGATAAGGAAGGTGACAGGGAACTCATTGAGAAAGCTTTCAGGATTGCTAACGAGGCGCACTGGAACATGCGCCGGAAGTCAGGAGAACCTTATATCATCCATCCCATTTCTGTTGCCAGGATCGTCAACCAGGAGATAGGGCTCGGAGCGAAGTCGATAGTCACGGCCTTGCTTCACGATGTGGTGGAAGATACCGAATACACCCTTGAGGAGGTGACCCGCGATTTCGGTCCGAAGATAGCTTCACTGATCGATGGCCTTACAAAAATATCAGGAACCTACAATAAGGAGAGTTCGTCGTCGATGCAGGCCGAGAATTTCCGGAAGATGCTGATGACGCTTTCCGATGACATCAGGGTTATCCTGATCAAGATCGCTGACCGGCTTCACAATATGCGGACCCTCGACTCTATGCCCGAGCATAAGAAGATGAAAGTGGCCGGTGAGACTATCTTTCTTTATGCACCTCTTGCTCACCGTTTAGGGCTCTTTGCAATAAAAAGCGAACTTGAGGATCTGAGTTTTAAATTCCGTCAGCCACAGATATACGAGGAAATTGCATCGAAGCTCAAGCACAGTGAGAAGAAGTTTTTTGCCCTGATAAATAAATTCGCCCTGCCGATAATTGATAAGCTTACCGATTCGGGGATAAATTTCGACATCAGCGGACGTCCGAAATCGATCTTCTCCATCTGGAAAAAGATGCAGGCAAAGAATGTTCCCTTTGAGGAGATATATGATGTGCTTGCAGTGAGGATCGTTTTTGAATCCACATCCGACATACCGGAGAAGACACAATGCTGGAACATCTATTCCATGATCACCGACACCTACCTTCCAAAACCCGACCGCCTGCGCGACTGGGTCAGCAGGCCCAAACCAAACGGTTATGAGGCACTGCATGTAACAGTAATGGGACCTGAAGGTAAATGGGTTGAGGTACAGATCAGAAGCCGCCGGATGGACGAAATAGCAGAAAGGGGTTATGCCGCTCACTGGAAGTACAAGGGCGACTCATCGCAGGAAAATGAGCTCGACAAGTGGATCAAAAAGATACGTACCATGCTGGAGAATCCACTTGAAGACCCTATAGAATTCCTCGACGAGTTCAAAATGAATCTCTTTTCGTCAGAGATAATGGTATTCACACCAAAAGGAAAGCTCATAAGTCTCCCCAAGGGAGCTTCGGCACTCGATTTTGCCTATGAAATTCATACGGAAATAGGCAACAAAGCCATCGGAGCTAAAATAAACTATAAACTTAATCCCGTCAGTGCCGTTCTTATGAGCGGCGACCAGGTTGAGATTATTACTTCCGACATTGCAAAACCCGAAAAGGAATGGCTTTCATTTGTTACTACCTCACGTGCCAAGGAAGCGATAAAGGATGCTCTCCGGACTGAGAGCAGCAACCGGATAAAAAGAGGTATGGAGATCCTCGAAAATAAACTAAAGGAACTGGGAGTCACATCCAATGCAGAAGTGGTAAGGAAACTTATGCAGGCCTACGATATCCCGAATAAAGATGAACTTTATTCCGGCATCGAACTTGGAATCGTCGACCTGGAAAACCTCAAAAAGATCGTCAGGAAATCTCCGGGAAAAAATGTCATTAAATACTGGGAACTCAAACTTATAGGTAGCAAAAAGGAACAAAAGGAGGAAGTTCCCCCAAAGAAAGAGAAGGTGGATACAAACGCACCTTTCCTGCTCCGAGAAAACGTTGAGAATGCGGAACAGTCATATGAGATTGCCAAATGCTGCAATCCGATACCCGGCGACGAGGTCACTGGTTACCGTTCACCCGAAGGCACCATTATTATACATAAACCTAAATGCCCTGTAGCCATAAGGCTTATGTCTAACGAAGGCAACAGGATCATAGCTGTTAAATGGGCCATTCACAAACTGGTGTCTTTCCCGGCAAGGATAAGCATGTCAGGCATTGACAGGATAGGACTTGTAAATGAGATAACAAATATCATCTCTTCTGAACTGAAGGTCAATATGTCGAGAATCAATATTTCCGTTCAGGAAGGGATCTTTGAAGGCACAATAGATGTGTATGTTCACCACACCAAAGACCTTAACAACCTGATGATGAAAATTTCCAACATCAGAGGGATCGACAGTGTCAAGAGAGTGGAGGATTTTTCTGAAATTACCACCTGATAGTTCACCCGGGCGGAATTACCAAAATTATTTTAATTTTGTCTTTATTTTTAATTAGTCCTGATATGAATAACGAGGATTCAAAAAATACGGTAAAGAAAATTTTCACTGACTATCTGGAAAAGAAAGGGCACCGGAAAACGCCGGAACGATATGCCATTCTGGATGAAATATACTCGCATTCAGGACACTTCGACATTGAATCACTGTACATTTCAATGAAGACCAAGAATTACCGGGTCAGCAGGGCAACCCTGTACAATACCATCGACCTGCTTCTTGACTGCAGTCTTGTGGTAAAACATCAGTTCGGGAAGAATATGGCCCAGTTTGAGAGAGCATATCAGTGCGGACAGCATGATCATCTAATAGACCTGGAGACGGGGCAGGTCATTGAATTCTGTGATCCCAGGATCAGTGAAATAATAAGGACTGCCTGCGAACTTAATCACTTTGTTCCGCAGTATCATTCCCTTTACATTTACGGGAATATTAAAGAGGATAAAAATAAAAGAAACAAGGGCGGTCCGGTTATGGACCACCCTGTATAATGTCAGATTAAACTAGTGTTTTTCAGAAGGCATAGCCAAAGGTGAGCCCAAATGGAACACTTACCGTGAATTTATTTGTAAGCTTCAGATCATCGAGGAACTCATCCATGTCTGATCCGGGGGAATCATAAGATTTATTCTTTACGCCCACGCCAGTGAAAATATCAAGGGCAAATCCTCCCTTACTGATGACCTGGTAGCCAAGTGCCACATGGATATTTAGTTTGGCAGCAGTGATATACTCATTGTCATCGGAGCTGTTCTTCATCTTGGCCCATGCGTATGAAACATGAGGGCCAACATAAAATCCCGATGGAGCATCATCATCTGTGAGGAAGAACTTGTACCACAACTGCCCGTGAAAGCCACCCGACTTGAGTGTGGTGTCGCTGTCAGCATCAGACATATCCATTATGGTTCTTATCAGGGGGCTGGTACCCAGATAACCGGCTCCGATCTGAACAGACTGTTTGCCGAATGTCTGTGCTTCAAAACTCAACTTGTATTCATTTGTCAGAGGAACAATCCATAGGGCGTAAATGGGGCCACCCAGAATAGTGAGAGGGTTGGTTTTAATAGTGAACCTGAAATCGTCATCGGAAGAGGATCCCTGAGCAGATACCTGACTGCCGGAGATCAGAATAGCCAACCCGGCTATCAAGGCAAAAATTGTCTTTTTCATAGTCAGTAACTGAGTTAATTAAAATATAAATTTACGAAATTTGAAATAATAACAACCCGCAAGCTCAATTATTGTGTATCACAACCCACATTTCATGTTTAGTGAACCTCCTCCGGGCATTTATCAACAATCGGATAACAGAAATGTGTGAGGTCGATTTATTTTGTAACTTGTGAACTGTTTAAAAATTAGTTTAGGTTATTGTATATGAATACAGACATCTTATTGGGATTGCAGTGGGGAGATGAGGGGAAAGGTAAAATCGTCGACGCAATCAGCCCTGATTATGATATAATTGCGCGTTTCCAGGGAGGTCCTAACGCGGGACATTCTCTGGAGTTCAACAATGTAAAACACATTCTTCACCTTATTCCGTCAGGCATTTTTCATAGTGAAAAGATAAACGTGATCGGCAACGGTGTGGTGATAGATCCTGCTGTCTTCAGGAAGGAAATTGAAAACCTCGGACCTCCGGTGGATGAACTTGCCGGAAGGCTTATTATTTCAGCAAAAGCCAATCTGATCCTTCCGGGCCACAGAATCCTTGACGCTGCATATGAAAAGAGCAAGGGATGTTCCAGGATTGGATCCACTCTCAAGGGTATAGGTCCTGCCTACACCGACAAGGTGGCACGCAACGGACTCAGGGCCGGAGACATCCTCGCCGAAAATTTCAGAGACCTTTATGATGAACATCTGGAGGCTCATCTGAGAATACTGAAAAACTATGACCTGGAATATGACCTCCGGGAGTACGAGGCAGGATGGTTTGAAGGTATTGAGATTATGAAGCATTTCAGGATCATCAACACCGAGTATTATATCAATAATCTTCTCGGCCGGGGTAAAAAACTGCTGGCCGAGGGTGCTCAGGGCACCATGCTGGATATCGATTTCGGTTCATACCCATATGTTACCTCATCAAATACAGTCAGTGCCGGTGCCTGTACCGGACTGGGAATATCACCAAAGAGCATAGGAGAGATATTCGGTATCTTCAAGGCCTATTGCACAAGAGTCGGCAGCGGCCCCTTCCCCACCGAACTCAATGATGAGACAGGGGACTTTCTCCGCGATGCCGGGCATGAATACGGATCTACAACAGGCCGTCCACGCAGGTGCGGATGGCTTGACATTCCTGCACTGAAATACGCCATAATGCTCAACGGAGTCACAAAGCTCTTCATGACCAAGAGCGACGTCTTGTCGGGATTAGGTACCATTAAAGTATGTACATCCTATCTCCTGGGGGGAGAAAAAACGGCCGAACTGCCTGTAAACACTATCCCCGTCGAACCTGTTTATACAGAACTACCGGGATGGAAAGAAAATATCTCCGGTATCAGGGAATTCAGCCTGTTACCGGTGAACCTCCGTAACTATATCAGATTCATTGAGGACCAGACCGGTGTTCCTGTGACTCTGGTTTCAGTAGGACCTGATCGTGACGAAACAATACTTCGGTAAGCTGCTATACCTTTGTGATTGAGAATACCTGAAAGGGAATTATTTCCTTTCGTAAACCCAGGCATCTATCTGTACTGTATCCAGAAACTGGTTAAGACGGCTGAAAGCCTTAGCTGCATCTGGATGTGCTTCTGCCACAACCAGTTCAAAACTTGTCCCGGGTAAAGGTATTATCGCCGGATCGTAACCTCTGTTCCGGTACTCCTCTACCCACTCCCTGGCATATTCCGGAGTAATAAAAGCTCCGACAACTATATTGAAACGTGTGGCAAGAGCCAGACGCTCTTTTTCGTCAGCCAGCCTCATGGAATCGAGACGTGCCTGTTCAAGCGCCAAAAGACGTTCCTGCACAGCCTTCAGGGAATCAGCTTCCCTGATCTTTCTCTGCTGTTCCTGCAATGCCTCCAGCTCTGCTTTCTTCTTTCCAAAGATCTTTTTGTCTTTAAAAAATTTACATGAAGGCATGATTACCAGGAGAACCATAAGTAAAAAAAGGGTCAGATACCTCATAGATTAATGTTTAAAATATCGATCAACTTATTGCCCTGTAATAAATTAAGAGGGCTATAAATCAAAGATACAAAATTCCGGGCACGAATCCAAATCACAAAAAAAGCCTGCATGTTGTAATATTGCAGATTTTGTATCTTAGAGTCCGGATTTTTATGACCTGAAAAACTTAAAAAATGAAATCACTTATCGAATTTTTTGAAGAAAGTGTTGAAAAATTCAGTCACAACATTTATCTGTGGGAAAAACCTGGAGACAAATATGAAGGTACCACCTATGAAGAGACCAGGCGGCTGGTATATGAATTTGCAGCCGGACTAAGGGTTATGGGTATAAAAAAAGGTGACCGCCTGAGTCTTATATCGGAAGGCAGAAACAACTGGGTAATCGGTGAACTGGGCATCCTGTACGCGGGAGGCGTTAATGTCCCGCTTTCAACGAAACTGAATCCCGAAGAGATCATGTTCAGAATAAATCATTCAGAATCCAGAATGATACTTGTCTCTGCAATTCAGGCAGCTAAAATAAAGGAAGTCATAGACCAGTGCCCTGTTATTGAAAAGATAATTCATTTCGACAAGCAGGAAGAGTACGGGAAAAATGAGATCCATTTCAATGAGGTGAGAAAGCTGGGCAGGGAGTGGCTCGATAAAAACGGCAACATGAAGATCTTTGAAGAGTGCATCACGAGAATCAGCCCGGATGATTTTGCTAATATCTGCTATACATCGGGTACCACAGCAGATCCCAAGGGTATCATTCTGACACATGGCAACTACGTCACAAATGTTTACCAGGCATATAGCCTCATGGATATACCTTCTTTCTATAAAACCCTTGTGATCCTTCCCTGGGATCATTCCTTCGGTCATACGGCTGCATTATTCGCATTCATGGGTAAGGGCGCGAGTATTGCATCGGTAAAAACAGGTAAAACGCCGATGGAAACTCTCAGAAACCTGCCGTCGTGCATGAAGGAGATAAAACCAAACCTGATGATGAGCGTCCCTGCCATAGCAAAAAATTTCAGAAAGAACATCGAGAAGGGTATCAGGGAGAAAGGGAAATTGACTGAAATGCTGTTTAATTATGCCATCAAAATGGCATATTCATATAACAGGGAAGGATGGAACAAAGGCCAGGGCCTTCAGAGGCTCAAGAAACCTCTTTTAAGACTGTTCGATAAGATTCTCTTCAGCAAGGTTAGGGAAGCTTTCGGAGGGGAACTCGATTATTTCATTGGAGGAGGAGCTCTCCTGGATATTGAACTGCAAAGGTTCTTCTACGCTATCGGCGTGCCGATGTATCAGGGATATGGTCTTAGTGAGGCCTCCCCCATTATATCTTCCAATTCCGCAGCACGTCATAAACTTGGATCCTCAGGAGTGCTTGTAAACAATATGGATCTTAAAATATGCGATGACGATGGCAAAGAACTGCCTGTTGGTGAAAAAGGTGAGATTGTGATAAGAGGCGGAAATGTTATGTACGGATACTGGAAGAACGAATCCGCAACAAAAGATACAATAAAGGACGGATGGCTTCATACAGGCGATATGGGATATATGTCCCCCGATGGCTTCCTGTATGTCCTTGGCCGGTTTAAAAGCCTTCTGATAGCCGATGACGGAGAAAAATTCAGTCCCGAAGGTATCGAGGAAGCTGTCACCGAACAATCGAAATATATCGACCAGTGCATGCTTTACAACAATCAGAAACCATACACGGTATGCCTTATCGTACCTAATCAGCACTCTCTGAAAACATACCTTGACGAAAAGAATCTTACAGCCGAATCTGAGGAAGGCAAACGTTCAATACTGAATCTGCTCGAATCGGAGGTAAATGAATACCGGACCAACGGGAAATACGGGAAGATGTTCCCTCAGCGCTGGCTGCCGGTAGCTATCGGCATTCTTGAAGAAGGATTTACCGAGGATAACGGTCTGATGAATTCAACGATGAAGATTGTCAGAGGAAAGATAATGGACAAATATCAGGATCTTATTGATTTTCTTTATACACCTGAGGCCAAAGACATTACCAACGAGAGGAATATCTCGGAAGTGGACAAGATGAAGCTGGGTTAGA
>Ga0116163_1000093_pt1 | contig 64773 bp, 54 predicted proteins | sample AD_UKC107_MetaG_FD_89889 | JGI IMG/M metagenome (GOLD analysis project Ga0116163, IMG submission 89889) | Active sludge microbial communities of municipal wastewater-treating anaerobic digesters from Hong Kong - AD_UKC107_MetaG | ecosystem: Engineered > Bioreactor > Anaerobic > Digestate...
CGAAATGATCTGACGGAATTAGAAGGTTGATCTCATGAGTAAAGTAAGGCTTACGGAGACGGTTTTCAGAGATGCTCATCAATCACTGTTGGCCACCAGGATGAGGACGCGGGACATGCTCCCCATAGCAGAGAAGCTGGACGAGGTGGGCTTCTTCTCCATGGAGGTCTGGGGCGGGGCCACCTTTGACACCTGCATTCGCTACCTCAACGAAGATCCCTGGCAGAGGCTTCGCTCCCTGAAGCTCGCCATGCCCAACACCCCCATGCAGATGCTCCTCCGGGGCCAGAACCTGGTGGGCTACCGCCACTACTCCGACGACGTGGTGGAGAAGTTCGTGGAGAGGGCGGCGGCGAACGGGGTTGACGTCTTCCGGATATTCGACGCCGTAAACGACATCAGAAACATGCTGGTCGCCATCAAGGCCGCCAAGAATACCGATGCCCACGTCCAGGGGTCAGTCTGCTACACCACCAGCCCCGTCCACTCCATTGAGCAGTTCACCAGGATGGCGGCACAGCTCGCCGATCTCGGCTGCGACTCCATCTGCATCAAGGACATGGCGGGGCTGATCCTACCCCACGACGCCTACGATCTGGTCGCGTCGATGAAGGAGGCGGTGGACGTCCCCATCTGCCTCCACTCCCACTGCACCAGCGGAATGGCCCCCATGAGCTTCATCTTCGCCTGCGAGGCGGGGGTGGACATCCTCGACACCGCCATATCTCCGCTGGGCTGGGGAACCTCTCACCCCCCCACCGAGAGCATCGTAGCCTCCCTGGTGGGCACCCCCTACGATACGGGCCTCGACCTCAAGCTCCTCACCCAGATCAAGAGGTACTTCGAGAAGCTGATGGAGGTCTATGCTCCCGTCTTCAACCCCATCGCCGCCCGGGTCGACAGCAACGTCCTGGTCTACCAGGTCCCCGGTGGGATGCTCTCAAACCTCGTCTCCCAGCTGATCGAGCAGAAGGCCCTGGACAAGTACGACGAGGTTCTGGCCGAGATCCCGCGGGTGAGGGAGGATCTGGGTTACCCGCCCCTGGTCACCCCCACCAGCCAGATCGTGGGGAGCCAGGCGGTCCTGAACGTCCTCACCGGCGAGAGGTACAAGGCCGTCCCCAAGGAGGTTAAGGACTACGTCAAAGGCCTATATGGAAAGTCCCCCGCGGAGATCAACCCCAAGATCAGGGCCGAGATCCTGGAGGACGAGGAGCCCATAACTGTCCGGCCCGCGGACCTGATCCCTCCCGAGTACGAGAAGATGAAGGCGGAGGCGGAGAAGAAGGGCCTGGTAAAGAAGGAGGAGGACATCCTCACCTACGCCCTCTACCCCCAGGTGGCGGAGAAGTTCCTCCGGGGCGAGGCCAAGGAGGAGGTTCTGAAGAAGGCGGCTCCCTCAGAGGCCCAGGCCGCGGTGACCATCGGAAAGCCCGCCGCCTTCAACGTGGAGGTGGACGGCGAGGCCTACCTGGTCAAGGTGGCCCCGGCGGGGATGTCCATCGCGGCGGCGGAGCCGAAGGCGCCCAAGGATGGGGTCACCGTCCCCATGCAGGGGGTCATCATCCGCTACCTGGTGGCCAAAGGGGACAAGGTATCCAAAGGGGATGCCGTCGCCGTCCTCGAGGCGATGAAGATGGAGAACGACGTCTGCGCCAATAAAGACGGGGTGGTGGCGGAGATCTACTCTGAGGTGGGGGCGACGGTCTCGCCGGGCGACATATTGATGTCCATAGACTGAGATGGTCGGCCAAATCCGGTCTGCCAAATCTGCTGAGCTGCTCAACTGCTCAACGGGAAGTAACGGGGAAGGAAAAGGGAAGGAAAGGGAAGGATCTGCGGATGTCGGTCAAAAGGGAACAGGTGCTCATCGAGGCTCTCCCGTACCTGCGGGAGTTCTACGACTCGATCATGGTGATCAAGATAGGCGGGTCGATCATGTCCGATAGGGAGGTGCTGGACACCTTCGTCCAGGACCTCGTCCTCCTCCGGTACGTCGGGATTCATCCGGTCGTGGTCCACGGCGGCGGCCCCGAGATCTCGGAGAAGATGGCCCGGTTCGGGAAGAAGTCGGTCTTCGTCGGGGGCCTGCGGGTCACCGACGAGGAGACGCTGGAGATTGCGAGGATGGTCCTGGTCGGAAACATCAACTCCAGCCTGGTCACCCTCATCGGAAAGCACGGCGGCAAGGGGATCGGCCTCTCGGGGAAGGACGGCCAGCTGATCGTGGCGAGGAAGAAGGAGCCGATCGTCATCGCCGGCGAGGAGCTGCCCATCGACCTGGGCTGGGTCGGCGAGGTGGTCCGGGTGAACCCGGAGATCATCATGATCACCGCCGGGAAGGGGTACATCCCGGTCATTTCGCCCATAGCCGTCGACGGCGAGGGAAACAACCTCAACGTCAACGCCGACACCGCCGCCGGGGTGATCGCCATCGCCCTGGGCGCCAAGAAGCTGATCTCGGTGACCGACGTCGAGGGGGTCAAGCTCAATCCCGAAGACGTCAACAGCGTCATATCCAGCTTCAGGATCTCAGACTTCAGGAGGATGGTCGACGAGAAGGTGATCACCGGCGGGATGATCCCCAAGGTGGAGGCCTGCGTGCGGGCCGTCGAGGGCGGGGTTCAGTCGGCCCACATCGTCGACGGGAGGAGGCCCCACGCCCTCCTTCTGGAGCTATTCACCGACACCGGCGTCGGCACGATGATCGAGAGGGGATGAGGGGCCTCTCTCGGTCGAGGCTATTTTCTTTCAATCCCCAGCGGGCGGCGCAAAAAACCTCGGGCTGCCTCGGGATATCGAGTTCGCGCCACCTCGCTCATTCCTCTTCTCAAGCCAAATCCCCCTACGCCAATCCCAAAAGTTAATTTATAAAAGGCCGAATCTATTGCGGGTGATTCTCGTGGAGAAGATCGGCGACCGGCTGAAGAGATCACGGAATGAGGTGCTCGCCATAGCCGCGGCCCACGGGGCGAGGAACGTCCGGGTCTTCGGCTCGGTGGCGCGGGGGGAGGAGAGGGCCGATAGCGATCTGGATCTTCTGGTGGAGATGGAGCCGGGAAGAAGCCTCCTCGATATGGGGCGGCTCCTCATGGACCTGCAGGATCTTTTGGGCTGCGAGGTGCAGATCGCAGAGCCCGAGGGGCTTCATTGGTACGTTCGCAAAAGGGTTCTCGAAGAGGCGGTGCCGCTGTGAAGGATGATCGGCTGTACCTGGTCCACGTCCTGGAGTGCATCGATCGGATCGAGCGTTATACAGCGAAGGGAAAGAAGGCGTTTATGGCTGATGAGAGGACCCAGGACGCCGTGTTGAGGAACCTGCAGGTGCTTTCTGAATCGACTCAGCGATTGTCCGCGGATCTGAAAGCGGCCCATCCAGAGGTGGATTGGAGAGGGGTTTCAGGTTTCAGAAACGTGCTCGTCCACGATTACCTGGGGATAAATCTGATCAGAGTCTGGGAGATCGTGGAGGGTGACCTTTCGGATCTAAAAGAGAGCATCAATAATATCTTTGTGGATCTTGGCGGCAATACTCGAAAGGACTGATTCTGAGGGATGCTCGCTTTTGGCGAGACCTATTTTGGTGGCCGTCGAGGGCGGGGTCCAGTCGGCTCACATCGTCGACGGGCAGGACGCTCCACGCCCTTCTTCTGGAGCTATTCACCGACACGGGCGTCGGGACGATGATCGAGAGGGGATGAGGGGCCCTCTTGGTCTATTTTCTTGCGATCATTCGAGGTTGTGGGCGCGTATGACGTTTGGTTCGCTATCTTTGGATATGTCCCAGGCGCCTTTACGGTTATCGCGCAGGTCGTTGTCTTCGATGACTCCACCACCTTCTGAGTGAATCCACACCGCCTTGTTGTTGTTTCTGTTGATACGGTTGCGTCGTACCATCGGATTCCCGCCCGTTCTGATCTCCACCCCAGAATATGCGTTTTCGAATATTTCGTTTCTCTCAAGGATTCCTCGGCCGTTCTCCCAGACCAATACACCGTTTTGCTTTCAATTGTAAATCTTGTTGTGGCGTAATATCGGGTTCCCACCCTTCTTGATCTCTACCCCGGAGAACGCATTGCAAAATATTTCGTTTCCCTCTAGGATTCCTTGTCCGTTCTCGTAGACGTAGACGCCACTTTTTTTCCCTTCGTGAATCACGTTGTCTAGGAGGTGCGGATTTGCGCCATCGTGAATTGCTACACACGCCATGCTCTGACTTGAAATGTCACAGCCCTTCAGGATCAGACTCCCCCGAGCGATGTCGACAGCAAACCAGTCGCCTCCTCCTATCTGGTGCAATGCGAGGTTGGCTACCCTTCCACTGGTTGTTCTGGATTGGATGGCGTTCTTTCCGAAGGCATGGATTATGATTTTATTTCGTTCGCCCTCGCCTATAATATCCAGAGGCTTGTCGATAACCAGGCCTTCCTGGTAGAGTCCAGGGCGAACTACGATCCTGTCTCCAGGACGCGCTGCTCGGATAGCTTCGGAAATTGTGGCAAAGTCGCCATGGTGCGTTTGGTCAACAACGATCTCTATTGGGGCGATATGCCCTTGGCTTGCGGTTACAAGCGGTATTTTCTCTAGCGGATCCACCCCTATCGATCGTTTGGTGGAAATCGGGGCCTCGATTCTCTCAGCAAAGGGGTTCTCAGGGATGTATGTTCGCTTTTTTATCTCTCGGCTTTTTGACTCTGTCTCTATCGGTGGAAGGCGTTCCAGCGCGTTGCGGATTTGGGTGGCAAGCCCTTCTAGAGAATTATAAATTTCTTCATAATTGAATGAAATTCGACACTTCGACCTAAGCTTTCTCCAATCAGCACGCTGCCTAGCGCTTATGATCTGAGCCAGAGTTTTGATATCCCGTTCCGAATCGCTATCGTGGTTGGTAATTTCCCGCTCGGATTCCTTCTCTAGTAGGGGAGTTTCGATATAGTAAATGGGAAGTATGAGATCATTTCTCTCAAGTTTTTTTTCGCGGTTTAAGAAACGCTTTAATTCATCACAGCAGTATTTGCTCTTGAAGAAGCTGGGTGTTATAATCGGTATGAAGAATGTGACTTCTGATAGGGATTCATCTATTCGTTCTTTCCAGTCTTGGCCCCATTTTATGTCTTCAATGTCTTGAAATATTGGGAACTTTTCTCCTATGTGTTCTTCTACCTCCTCGCTCAGTTTTTCTCGGAGCTTAGTAAGGGAGCCATCTCTGTCATTTATGCGAGCGTAGCACATGAAGGCCCCAGGGTTTCGATCCTCTTTGTCCAAGCCTCTTCTTCCTCCGATCTCTTGTTGGACCCAACTAACATAAATGTTGGCGTTGGTGAGCCGTTCTCACCATCGATAGAGTCATGCCCGTCAGCTCTTCTGCTCCTTCCCCTTCCCCGCCTGATCCTGATAGCTGACCCACTTCGCGTGCTCGGTGGAGATCAGCGCCTCGACCCTCTCGGCAAAGAGAGCTTCGAGGGTGGGGTTGTCGGGATCTTTGTAGGGCCCGGCCCTGGCCAGCCAGAGGAACCTCTCGTGCTTCAGCCTCTCGGAGGTGGATCGGTAGCTGGTCCAGTTCTGCTGGAACTGGTAGAGCCCCTGCAACGACTCCAGAATGACCACGATCACGCCCAGGCCGCCGGTGATCATCGGATCGGCCCGGAGCCCTGCGGCGAAGGGTATGAGGGCGGCGGCGATGATCTCAATGGTCTTGAGCCGCTTGAAGCATTTCTGATTCCATCTGCTCTTGCTGCTGTACCATCTTTGCTGATCATCCAGCCGGTCCAGGATCTGTTTTTCTATGGTCAGGATCTCACCACCAGGATTTTCTGGACACATGACCCAAGGTGGGATCTTTATCCTTAAAATTATTTTGTTGGCGAATGATTTGCTGGCATCTGCAAGAGAGACCTCATGGAACCTTTTGATTTGATGGGATAGACTCTCATCTCGGAGCAAATCTCCGGCGTAGCTGAGACAAGCAAGATGTCTTCGTAACCCCCGGACCTCCCGGGAAATACTCGAACGGATCCCCTCGACGCGGGCCGCCCCGTTTCCCCACGCCGCCGGGCCAGACGGCCGCCGGGTACTCCTTCGACCATCAGAAGACGTGCACTGCCGTCGCCTTGAAGGTCAGATAAACGTGGTCCTCCTCGGCCAGGTCCATCTCCTCGCATCCCCGACGGGTCAGCGTCGCCATGAAGGGGATTCCCACGTCCACCCACACCTTGACCATCGTCCCGCCGTCGGCGATCTCCTGGACCCTTCCCTCAAAGGAGTTTCGCGCGCTGGATTCGAGTGGGGCCTTGGATAGCAGTATGTCCTCGGACCGGACCGAGGCGAAGACCTCTCTGCCCTCTTGCCCTTCTCGGAGAGCCACGACATTCCTCGAATCAGCACCTCCATTTCCATCTCCGTTGCCGTTCCAGGACGTGGCCGACGCTATCTTCAGGCCGTCCACCTCGATCTCTAAAAGGCCTCGGCTCTTTGATGCCACACCCCTGAAGATGTTCTCGACCCCGACGAAGTTGGCGATCATCTCGCACTTGGGCCTTCTGAAGATCTCCTCCGGGGTCCCCACCTGGACGATCTCGCCCCCGTTCATCACCGCCACCCTATCGGCGAGGGAGAAGACCTCCTCGAAGTTGTGGGTGACGTGAATTATGGTGGTGTCGTAAACCTGATGAATCCTCTTCAGCTCTCGCCGGAGCTTTTTTCGGGTCACCCCGTCCAGGGCGCTCAGAGGCTCATCCAGGAGCAGCAACGCCGGCTCCATGACCATCGCCCTGGCCATCGCAACCCTCTGCTTCTCTCCCCCGCTCATCGTCTCCGGCATACGGTGGTGAAGATGCGAGATCCCCAGAAGCTCCGAGACCTCATTCACCTTCTTCTCGATCTCGTCAGAGGGCGCCTTTCTCACCCTCAGTCCGAAGGCGATGTTCTCCTTCACCGAGAGGTGAGGAAATAGCATCAAGTCCTGGTAGACCATGCAGACCTTCCGGTTTCTTGGAACCTCTCTGGTGATCTCTCGACCGTCCAAGAAGATCCTCCCCTCATTTGGAGAGCGGATCCCCGCCACCGTCTCCATGAGGATCGTCTTGCCCGAGCCGGTGGGTCCGATTATGACCAGATACTCGCCGGATTCCACCTCCAGGGAGACCTCCCTCAAGACGAAATCGCCCAGATTCGCGGAGACCTTTTCGATCCTCAGCAACCCTTACCGCCTCCTAGAAATGGCGCAGGCCTCCAAACCGCCGTTCGAATACGTACAGGGAGACCACCGATACCAGTATCAGGATCGTCGCCGCTGAGATGGCCTCGTCCAGCCTTCCGCAGGACATGTTCAGGAAGAGGGATGTGGGCAGGGTCTCAGTTCTCATCCTCGTCGCCCCTGCGAGCATCAGAACCGCCCCGAACTCGCCGATCCCCTTCGACCAGGTGATCACCGACCCTGCGAGAAGGCCGTTTGAGGCCATGGGCAGGGTCACCCTCAATATCGCCTGGGCGTCGGTGCACCCCAGGGTCCTGGCCACGTGCTCATACCTGGGGCTGATCCCCTCAAAGGTCGACCTCATGATCCTGAGCATGAAGGGCACGTTCACGAAGAACTGGGCGATCACGATCCCGGCGGGGGTGAAGACGAAGACGAGCCCGGTTTCCGCAAGCTCTCTTCCCGGCATGCTGGTGCCGAAGAAGAGGAGGAGGCCGACCCCAGCCACCAGGGGGGGGAGAGATAAAGGCATGTCGAGGATGGCGCTCACCAAGCTTTTTCCCGGAAAGTGGTAGCGGGCCAGGGCGTAGGCGGCCGGGACCGCGACCAGGATGCAGAGGAGGGTGGAGGCGACCGACGTCTTGAGGCTGAGGCCGATGGCGAACTGGATCTCCTCGGATTGTAGAGAGGCGAGGAAGGTCTGGGGAGGCGAGCGGCTCAGAACCATGAGAAGGACGATCGATATGAAGGATGCAAGGACCAGGCTCGCCCCTATGGTTGCAGCCTTCAGCCAGAGCCGCTCGACGATGGTCAGCTATCTATTCCTCCTTCTCCTGAAGCGTCAGCTCTCGTACTTGGGGTCGGGATAGGTGGTGAACCCGTGATCGGCAAAGACCTCCCTGCCCTCTTCCGAGGCGACGAAGTCCATGAACATCTCCGCCCTCTCTCCATCTTCGGAGAAGACCAGAGTCCCGATGGGAACGACCTCAATCTCGTTCTTCTCCTGAGGTATATCGACCTTCTCCATCGTCTCAGGGTCAAACAGGTCTTCCCAGACGATGGCCGCATCCGCCTGCTCCATGGTTATGTAGATCAGAAGCTCATTCACCGTTCCGGAGAAGGCGACGACGTTCTCTTCGACCTCCTCCCAGATCCCCAATCTCTCCAGCACATTCTTTGAGATCTTTCCGATGGCCGGTCCCGTGGGATCGCCGAGGACGACCCTGACGCCGGGCTCTGCCAGACCCTCCAGGGTTTCAATCCCCGCGGGGTTTCCCGCTGGAGTGATGATGCAGGGGACGTGATAGACGATGTTTGCGGTCTCGTTGATGAAGCCCTTCTCCATCGCCGATTCGAGGTCGGGTCTCCCCCCAGGCATAAATAGATCCCCGGTCTGGTAGAGCTCGATCTGGGCGAGGAGCTGGGCCGACCCGCCGAAGGTGTACTGGATCTCGATCCCCTCCTGCTCCTCGAAGAGTTCGGCGATCTCTTCCATCGGCTCCCTCAGCCCCGCGCCGCAATAGACCAGAAGCGAATCGTCAGCGGCACACCCCGAGATGGCGAGGTTCACCGCCAGGATCAAACCGATCAGCGTTGTTGAAGCTATGCGATTCATAGGGCGGGATGATGTAAACACAGACATAAACATTGTGGTATGAAGGTAAGCAGAATCATTAACCTGTAGGTGGCATGATGCGAAAATAGGGTGTGCGGATCCTGCAGTACGCCAGCAGATTTCGAGGGGCGACCGATCTCCGGAGGTTGCAGACCCTCTATTGCCCATAAAATGGCAAGGTAAAGGGTAAAGGATAAAGAGCAGAATAGAGCAAAAAAGCGATATCGAGCATCAGGCGGACCAGCACCGACCACGGCGCCCCTCCCGAGGGACCGATCACATTTGTGATGGCCTGCTCCGCCCCGAGCCCGACTCAAAGCCTGACGGGCAAGTCCAGCGCTACCGTATTTATAGCGTCTCTTCTGTGAGAGCCCAAAAGTACCGTCATTTGCCGGGCCTGTTTCTTGCTCTGCCGAAGCTTTGTGCCGCATCTCGCCCTCGGCGAGGACTCTCGGATCGCGCTGAGTTGAGGCATATACTACGCCCTTTACAGCGTGCATATCTCTGACCCTTCTGGTCCTCAGCGTCTCCATCGCTTTCCGGATGCTGCCTCGATAGACAGCACCTCCCAGGTCTAGCCTGAAGAGCTGGGCCGGTGTGCTCGTCCTCGTTCTTACAGTGCGAAATGCGGCAAACCTCCTATATAATCGTTATAGATATTAGTAGTTTTCGGTCGAGCTGGACGGCTCCGCCGCGGATCTCGTCGCCCTCTCCGTTCCCCAGGTCAAGCGCCGATATCCTGCGGCGTGATCAGGCAGTTCGCGAATCAATTCCTCTTCCCTGTTCGCTCAAGAACTCTGGACCTCGATGGCCTTGAAGGATTTATCCCGCCGGGGAGATTCGCGTCGAAAAGATTCCGTGGAGGAAAGATCCGCGTCGGAAAGATGCGATGGAGAGATCCGCGCCGCAAAGATCCCGCCCGAAAGGAATACCTGCCACCAATGTCCTCCATTTGCGCCGTATCCTCGCCAGGAGGCGTTCAGCGCCGCCATCCTTGATCGGAGTTTTTGAAGATGGTCGAGATCGCGGAGGATAAGCTTCTCTCTCAAAAAAGGAATTTTATAAACTTCGAGCGTGAATCAGCCCGGCCGGGATCTAGCCCATCTTCTTCCAGTGCTCGTATTCATGGGTCCAGATATCTTTGTTCATCTCCACCAGGGCCTTGAAGTACTCTCCCCTCTCCCGGTGGACCGCCTCCTGATCCGGGTAGACTTTTCTGTCTCTGATGGCTTCGGCCAGCTCCTTTCCCAGGTTGAAGGCTTTCTTTTCAGCAGATTCCATCTGGCCCGGGATCCGGGGTGCCGCTCCCACCTGACCCACGGCGTTCGCCCCGAAACCTATAAGAATTTTGTTCAAGTAGTCGGTGACCTCAGCAGAGGCGGGACTTCCCGCGGTGGCCACAGAGCAGCCGTACTTGCCGGCGAGGAGCTGGCAATGGATGGTATCCGCCATCCTGTCTAGCATCGTCTTCATCTGGGCCGTGACGGTGTGAAAGTAGTTTGGCGAGCCCAGAATCAGTCCGTCGCAGTCCAGGATCTTTTGATACAGATCCACGAAGTCGTCCTCGTATATGCATCTGCCCTCGGCAAAGCAGGTACCGCAGGCGTTGCAGTACTTGATATCCAGCTTGCAGAGATCGACCAGCTCCGTCTCTGCTCCGGCGTCTCTAGCTCCGTCCAGAACTGCCCTGACCAGCCGGAGCGTTTCGCTTTTAGAGCCCCTAGGGCTCGCGTTTATACCAAGAACCTTCAATTTCATCCCCTCCGCTTCGTCCCCGGATAGGCGTGATCCGCTTCAATAGAGGGAGATCTCCTCTGTCGATCGCCTCCCATGGTTATTTGGACACGATCGACATCGCTCTTTTTTTGTTGATCTTACTAAAAGCTATCGAATCGAAGCTCGATATGGCGGATCAACTCCGGGAGAATTTCACCATTTCTTGCAGTCCGTCCCTGAAGACCTGAAAGCTCTTCGAGCGGTTCCGGGCTGGGTCCATATGAGCAGAGATGGCCTTTGCGGCCTCGATCTTGGCAAGGCACCGTGGAAGTACCCTTTTTCTCTGAAGCTCTTTCTCCAGCTCCTCCCAGGTTCCGCCCTGGATTGCGTCAGGATTGTGATACTTTGACCTCGTTGCAAGGCTTGGTGGTATCTTGGGGTAAGCGCCATGAAGAGCCTCCACATCTCCGAAGAACCGGGCTTCCAGCTCCTCAATGGATATCCTGTTCAGGACCTGAAAATTGGAGCCAACTCCGGCGATCGTTCTGGTGATCAATCCCGCATCTTTTGCCGCCCTCTCCAGCTTGGCTTTCAGCTCCAAACAGTCCTGCCGATCTTCGTCGACCAGCACCACAATGCGCCAGTCTGCGGGGATCCATCTCCTGTAGCCCTTCAAAAGTCCTGGAAGCCGGGAGAGCAGGTCCTGCTTGCCCTGGAAGCGGATAACGCGAATCTCGACATCGGGTCCCAGAATCTTGGGCACCAAATTTCTTAAGCCGCCTCTGCCGATTGCTCTTCGACCAGAAACTCGATGTGCATGGCGGATCACTCAGCGGCTATATTCTGGCGTAGATGAGCTTCTGGCCGATGGCCCAAGGATAGGATCGCCGATCTCGAAGAATCCCTCCACCCAGAGGTGGCCGAGCTTGGCCCCCTCGTCCATGAAATCCTTGATCCCCCTCATGTCGGCGGCCCGCTTCGCCTGGGTGTAACCCTTCTCATCGCGGCTGAGGACCCAGACCTCTTCGGGGAGGAGGCCGTTGACGAAGAAGGGTGAGTGGGTGGTGACGAGAAGCTGGGTCCGGCTGGAGGCGTTCCGGCACTCCTCGGCCAGATCCGGCAGTATCCGGGGGTGGAGATGGTTCTCCGGCTCCTCAATTCCCAGGAGCTGGGGTGGGTCGGGGTCGTAAAGGACGGTGAGGTAGGAGAGCATCTTGAGAGTGCCGTCGGAGGCGAACTTGGCCAGGATCGGCTTCTCGAAGGGGGCGTCTTTGATCTCCAGAAGGAGCCGACCGTCGGGCATGAATTCGGATTCGACCTTCTCCAGCCTGGGCACTCGGCGAGATAGCGTTTCCAGAATCTCAGCCAGCCGCTCGGGATGCTGCTCTTTCAGGTACTGGATCACGTTGGGGAGGTTGTCTCCGGTGGTGGAGAGCCGCTCCTGGGGTCCGGCCTCGGCGACGCCTCGGACGCTGTCGGCGGTGAGGTAGGAGACGTGCCAGCCGGTGATGAAGCGGCGGAGGGCGCTGACCCGCGGATGCTTTGCGAAATGGCCGAGGGTGTTCACCGCCAGCATCTCGGGTGAGTCGAGCCTCTCCTCAACCCGCTCGCTCTTTTCATCGGGCATCTCTCCGCTGACGACTCGCCCAACACCGTTTTTGAAGTCGAGGAACCGGAAGGGCTTCCCTTGCTTCCCCCGTCTCCACTGGAGCCACTCCTCGGCCACCACTGGCCCCGCGAGCCCCTCAGCGATGGATAAATGGTAGGTGATGAGCGGAAGATTGCTCCGCTCGCGGTACACGAGCTCGATCTCGATAGGGCCGCTGGTCCCCCGGGTGTGAAGCTCCTTGAACCGCCCTCGCTTGTCCCAGGCCCTCCTCAGGCCCACCGAGAAGCATTCGGAGAGGAAGGCGAAGACGTCGAAGACCGTGGACTTGCCGCTGCCGTTGGGGCCCAGGAGGGCGGTGAGGGGCGAGAGGGGTTTGAGCTCCAGGTCACAGAGCGCCCGGTAGTTCTTGATTCGAATCGATTCGATCCGCGGGACGGAATGCTTGGGGCGTTTCTGGTCGGTCATGGGAGGGACTCCGAGGGGTGGTTTTGTGAGATATTGGGACAAATAAGTTTCGGGAGAATTTTATCAGGAAGGTTGAAGGGCAAACAACTGGATTGTGTTGAAGTTTCCATCTGAGGGAGGTTTCTAGCTTGGAGGGCTATAACTCTTGATCTACTTTTAAAATTTTTCATCAGATTTTACTATCTCTTTTCTCAAGCCATCAACAAATTTTCCTGCGTCTTTAACTCCTTGAGTTGAGCCATCAAAAAGACCTGCCTTTACTGGTGGCCAATTTTCACCTTCACGTAATATCCCTAATCTTATCTCCTCTATTATCTCTATCTTTTCTGAATATGCTGGGTCCCAATATTCAAAGAACCGCGCACATTTTAATTCCTTTTTGATTATATTAGACACAACCTCTGTTGTTTTATTTTTTAGCGAATTGTAACGTATAAGAATCATTAAATATTCAAAACAATCAAAATATCTATCTAAATTAGTGTCAAAATATATCGACTCATTAAAAGACTTTTGAAGTATGGTCAAAAGGTGATTAGATAGCCAAATGCAGTTATTACCCTGAAAAGATAATTGTTTTTGAAGGTTTGATTTAATAACGTCCAACTTACTCAAATCCATAAGTAACGAATGGATCTCATAGGATATTTTCTTTGCCGCAAGGTTAGACAAAAAATCGTATTTTCCAGCGGCAATGGACGCAATACCTCCACCATAAAGGAGAAGAAGTGCAGGATACAGCTTCAAGTTTAGCAGTGCTTCTTTGCTGTCGATATCATACTCTTCACCAATCTGACAAACTTTTATACGGGATTTAGGATAATACACCCTCCCGGGATGATTAATAAGTTTTTCAAGATATTTGATCCAAATATAATTGTGCGATTTTTTACCCCAGTAACATCCGGTGATCATCATCGACAAAATTGGTTCTGTGATAGATTCGTAAAGTGTCAATTGTCTTCTGAATTCCTCTTCGAATTTGTCCCTCGAAATGTCTTTTACAGGAAACTTCTCATTGTCTAACAACTCTGTAGAAAGCTTCTCAAATTCTTGGTTCATCAGATCGTGAAGGCGAATCTCGTAACTTTCATCGACAAGGTATTTTTTAACTTGGGCTACTAACGCCTTTACAGAGAGGGGGTGAGGTTTGTTGTATTCCTCTAAGACGAAGACTTTTTCAGCTAATTCATCAAAAAATGCATTTGCGTTTTGAATTAGAATGAATTCGCCCCTTCGTAGCTCAATTAGCTTTTTTGCGTTATTCTTTGGAATTCGTATATCGGTCCAATAAGTTGTGAATCTGTGATTCTTGCATCTTTCGAGGCCAGAGCGTAAGGCGGTGTCCCACTCGCCCGACCAACCACAGACGATTAAGCCAAACTCGTCAAAGACGCGATCTAGGAGTTTGTTGATTTCTTCTTCGTAACTTTCCAGTTCTTTGCGAGTATTTCTGATTCTGGTATCGAGATAATCCCCATTCACTTTGATGATGGTGCAATTTGTGTGCACGAGAGGTAACGCACCGTTAACCGAATCTGCGGTGCTGATAACCGTTGGCTCGATCCCCTCCTCTGCGAGAGCTTTTTCTAGCAAATGATCAAAATTCGTTGTCACAATAACTCGAAGGTAGCCCCGAGCGACCATTTTTGCTATCGCTTTGTGGGCTGCTGTAGGTAGCTTGATCCCTTCTTGCCGTTCCTCATCATCGGGCTCAAAATAGGCTTTCAACAGCTGATTTCGCTCAGCGGGAGATCTGGCGATCGCATCGAGCAACTCTGAATAATCTGGATCTTTGCCAAATTTGTCCTTGTACCAGGCCGCAGGATCTGGTTCGCAATCTTCACCTTCGAGTTTCGCCAGCTTTCCTATAAGATCCAAAACGATCTCCCAGCCTGTCGGAATTTGAGCTGAACGAGAGACGCCCGAGCCAAGCAGAAGGGCGTATACGCCCTTGTTGGATTGGATGGAAAATGCCAGCGAAACCAGGGGATCGATCATGATACCAACTCAGTAAATTCCTTACATAAACTAATCGGTTTTTGGATCTACAAATTCGGAGAGGTGCGGCCCACGAGGCGAGCCAAAAAGATTTCCCGCGCCGCCAGCCACGACGGCGCAGCCTATCGCTTTTTCGCCACCTTACCCCCGCTTTCCCGCCCGCTCCTTCATCGCCTCGACGAAGGCGAGGAACGGTGGCGAGGGTCGGCCGGGCCTCGACTTCATCTCGGGGTGGAACTGGGTGGAGAAGAAGAAGGGGTGGTCGGGGATCTCGGCGATCTCCATCCGGTTCCGGTTCTTGCCGGTGAAGATCATCCCCTTCTCCTCGATCCTGGAGACGTAGTCGGGGTTCACCTCGTACCGATGCCGGTGCCGCTCGACGATGAGGTCTTTGCCGTAGATCCTCTGGGCGATGCTCCCCTCTCTCAGCTCGGCGTCGTAGTTTCCCAGGCGCATCGTCGCCCCCATATCCTCCACCCCCTCCTGCTCGGGAAGGATGGTGATCACCGGGTGGGGGGTCTCCCCGAACTCGCCGGAGCTGGCCTCTTTGAGGCCCAGGACGTTCTTCGCGAACTCCACGACCGCAAGCTGCATCCCAAAACAGATCCCCAGGTACGGTATGGCATTTTCGCGGGCGTACCTCACCGCCTCCATCTTGCCCCCGGTCCCCCGGGCGCCGAAGCCACCGGGGACGAGTATCCCGTCGAAGTCTTTTAGGACGGCCTCTGGCGGGTTGTGCTCCAGCTCCTCGGCATCGATCCAGGAGATCTTGGGCCAGGCCCCGGCCTCGATCCCGGCGTGCTTGAGGGCTTCCCGGATGGAGAGGTAAGTATCCTCCATGTGGGTCGTGCCTTGCGATCCGGCGGTGTACTTGCCGACGATCGCCATCTTGACGGAAGAGTCGATCGAGACCATCTTCTCGATCAGCTCCACCCAGTCGGTCCGATGCTCCAGCGGGTATAGCCTCAGCATCTTCATCAGGTAGAGGGGGGTCCTCTGCTCCTCCAGGAGGAGGGGGACCTTGTAGACGTCGTCGACGTCATGGTTGCTGACCACCCCCTCCACGGGGACGTCGCAGAAGAGAGAGATCTTCGACTTGGTCTCGTCCCGCAGGGGCTTTGTGCAGCGGACGGCGACGATGTCGGGCTGAAGGCCCAGGGACCTCATCTCCTTGACGCTGTGCTGGGTGGGCTTGGTCTTCTGCTCCCCGTCGGTGGTGGTGGGGGCCAGGGTGACGTGGACGAAGGCGATGTTTCCCATCTCCTCGTTTCGCAGCTGCCTCATCGCCTCGATGAAGGGCATCCCCTCGATGTCCCCGACGGTCCCCCCCACCTCGATGACGCAGACGTCGCAGCCGCTCTCCTTTGCCACCAGTCGGACCCTCTCCTTGATCTCGTTGGTGATGTGGGGGATGATCTGGACGGTCTTTCCCAGGTACTCGCCGCGCCTCTCCTTCTCGATGACGCTCTTGTAGACCTTCCCGGTGGTGATGTTGTGGTCGCGGGTCAGCTCCACGTCCAAGAACCGCTCGTAGTTGCCCAGGTCCAGGTCCACCTCCCCCCCATCCTTGAGGATGAAGACCTCGCCGTGCTGGAAGGGGCTCATCAGCCCCGCATCGATGTTTATGTAGGGGTCGATCTTGATGGCGGTGACCTTGTAGCCCCGCTCCATCAACATCCGACCGATGGAGGCGGCGGTGATCCCCTTCCCCAGGCCGCTCATCACCCCGCCGGTAACGACGATGTATCTCACGCCTATCACGTATCCGGGAAGGGCTTTCGTCCCTAGATAAGAGTGACGATCAGAATAAAAGGGAATTTCAGGAGAATGGCAGGAGACGTCTTAGGGGCGGGATTTTGAGCTGGGGGTCTCAAAGAAAACCGACCGGATCGGACGGGCGATCCGGAGGCGAGGGGCATCGCCTTTCAGGAGGCCATCTCCTCCCGCAGGTCCGGCGGGAGCATGTTCGGTATCCCGTCCTCGATGGGGTAGCACTCGCCGCAGCCCTTGCAGCAGAGCCTCCCCTCCAGGATCTCCCCGTCCTTCTCCTCGAATACTTCGAGGTCCAGATCGCCCTTGCACATGGGGCAGGCCAGAATCTCCATCAGATCGCGCTTCATGCCCCCAAGACCATCTGGATCGGTTAAAAAAGTTGGCTCGTCGCCTCATGCCGGGATCGGCCAGCCGGACGGGTCGTGAGATGGGGAAAGCAGATCAGGGGAAGAGGAGCGTTCGAGCGTTCTCGGAGAGGATCAGCCTCCTCTCCCGGTCCGAGAGGTCCATCTCCCCCACGAACTCGATCTCCTCGGTCTGGTCGGTCCAGGGGTAGTCGGTGCCGAAGAGCACCCGATCGGCGCCGATCTCGACGATCAGGTCGCAGGCCTCCTCGGAGGTCAGGCTCGGCGAGATGTAGGCGGTGTCGAAGTAGACGTTCTCCCCCGCGGGGATGAGGTGCTCCCGAACCCCGGACCACATCTCCCACCCACCCAGGTGGGCCAGGACGACGACCAGGTCGGGGTGCCGCTCCACCATCCGGGCGAAGCGGTCGGGGGTCCCGAAGAACTCCGGCAGGTCCTCTGGCACCTTCCCCGCGTGGAGGAGGAGGATCATCCCCCGCTCCTCCACCGCCTCGTAGAGCCGATCGCATCGGGGGTCGTCGGGGTAAAACCTCTGCATGAAGGGGACGGCCTTGACCCCCTTCACCCCCGCCTCCTGGAGACGGTCCAGCTCCCCCTCCAGGTCGGGCTGGAAGGGATGGATGGCGCCGAAGGGGACGAGGCCGTCTCCATTCCCCGCCGCGGCGATGAAGAAGTCGTTCGTCGGCGAGACGTGCTTTGGGAGCGGCGCAAGGGGGAGGATGATGGACCTCTCCACCCCGGCTTTGGCCATGGACTCCCTTAGGTCGGAGACGGTTCCCAGGCCCGGCACCCTCACCCCCATCCTCCTCTTGACGGAGGCGATGGCCCTGGGCGCCATCTCATCGGCATAAATGTGAGCGTGAAAATCTATCGGCTTCGTGAGCGATCCTCCCGTCTACTTATCTATGATCCGTTGGTCCGCCGACCTTCTGGAAGCGAGTGATGTCGGCGGGCACATAATATCACATAACATATATGATATGAAATGCATGTTCCTGTGGTACCCGACGATGACCAGGATACGGCTAAGCCTGATAAATTTTTCGCATCCTCTCCTCGATCTTGAGCCAGCTCTCGGACGACTTCGGGTTCGCAGGGTGGTCTTTTTCGCAAAGATGGCCCCACAGTTCCGACCTGACTTGCGAATTTCCCCTGAGCCATGAGGTATCAAGACGAAGAAGAGCGGATCTCACCGGATTCTGGATCGTGTCCGAATGTGGCGAATACTCTTCAGATTTTTCCACCTTGTCCCTGTATCATTTGAAGTTTCATGAATCGAGAAGAGCTCTTTCGTCTGAGCACCCGCTCCAGAGATTCAGAGCTGAAGGGCCGTCGTGAATGATGAACCGTAAGAGGCGTAAAAGTCAGGTGCCGGGAACGGGATCCGAACCCGTGACTTCCAGATGCCTCAGGAGACGAGCGCCTCATTTTCGTTCCCTATGAGTCTGGCGCCCTAACCAGCTAGGCCACCCCGGCACAGCAGATCCCCTAGGGTGATTTGTTACATAAACGTTGTGCTCATCGGCTTTTTGGTCATCGACGTTTTGGCCATCCACTTGATGATCATGGCGTTCTGATCTCGAGGTTCTTATCATCGGCCCGTCAGCAGAGAAGAACTTATTTCTGATGGGGAGGATACGCCCCGCTGACTGAGATGTCTTCGAGCATATCCGGCACGGCGGGCGATTCGCTCTCGAGAAAGTTGATCGTCCTTGCGGTCACGGGGTCCATCGCCGCGGTGAGGACCGTCGATCTGGTCCGCGACCTGATCCGGCGGGGGGCGCGGGTCCACTGCGTCATGAGCGGGGCGGCTCAGGAGATCATCCACCCTCACGCCCTGGAGTACGCCAGCGAAAACCCGGTGGTGACCAGGATCACCGGACGGGTCGAGCACGTCGAGTTCTGCGGCGTCGGAGGGCGGGCCGACCTACTCTTGATCGCTCCCGCCACCGCCAACTCCATCGGCAAGATCGCCTGCGGCATCGACGACACCCCCGTCACCACCTACGCCACCACCGCCCTTGGGTCCGGAGTTCCGGTGATGGTCGTCCCCGCCATGCACGAGGCGATGTACCGCCATCCGGCGGTGGCTAAGAACCTTGACTCTCTCCGCTCCATGGGGGTTCGAGTCGTCGATCCCCGGATCGAGGAGGAGAAGGCGAAGATCGCCGAGAACTCAACTGTGGTGATGGAGGTGGAGAGGCTCCTCTCCCCTGGCGACCTGGCCGGAAGAAAGATCCTGATCACCAGCGGCGCCACCGCCGAGAGGGTTGACCCCATCCGGATCCTGACCAACAGGGCCTCGGGAAGGACGGGGACGGAGATCGCCCTGGAGGCCCGGAGGCGGGGGGCGGAGGTGACCCTGGTCCATCGAGGCCGCCTCGGGCTGCCCCTCAGGGAGGTGTACGTCGAGAGCGCCGCTGACATGCTCGCCGCCGTTCTGGCCGAGCTGGACGGGGGCGGGTACGACGGGATGATCGCGGCGGCCGCCGTCTCCGACTACACCCTCGACCCCTCCGCCGAGAAGATCAAGTCCGGAAGCGAGCTGGTGCTGAGGCTGGCGCCCACCACCAAGATCATCAAGAACGTCCGCTCCCTCCACCCCCATCTCAAGATGGTGGGGTTCAAGGCCGAGACCTTCCTCTCCGACGACGAGCTGATATCCAGGGCTCGAGAGTCGATGGAGAAGAACCGGCTCGACCTGGTCGTGGCCAACGATGTGGGGAAGGGGGGAATGGGGACCGAGGAGAACCGGGTCCTGATCATCGGCCGGTCGGGGGTCAAATCCGAGGTTTCCGGGAAGAAGAGGGCGATAGCGAAGGCGGTCATCGACGCCCTGGCGGAGGAGTTCGCCTGAGAGGGGTGGCGCCGGCCCACATCACCGGGTTCTTCGCCGCCCGGCGCGACCCGGACCCGAGAAGGGCGGGGTCGGTCGGCTGCGGCATCAATTTAGATCTCATGGCGACCACCACCGTCCGGCGATCGGAGGAGACTACGGTATCACTGAACGGGGTGGAGTCGCCGGCTCCGGTGACGAAGTCGGTTGTAAGTAGGATCTCGCCGTCGCCGGTGAGGGTGGAGACGGAGCTATCGATGCCCCTGGGCTCGGGGTTTGGGGCGAGCGGGGCCGGGGCACTCAGCTCTGCCTACGCCCTCAACCAGGCCTTCGGCCTGGGGCTCTTCGCCAGCGCCGTCGGGGAGGCGGCCCACCTGGCGGAGGTGGCTTGCGGCACCGGCCTCGGCGACGTCATCGCCCAGAACTCCGGCGGCCTTGTAGTCCGGCTCTCTCCGGGGGCTCCGGGCCTGGGGTCGATCGACAGGATTCCGGTCCCGCCCCGAGAGGTCGACTGCCTGGTAAGGGGCCCTTTATCGACCGAGGAGGTCCTCTCCGATCCGGGGACGATGAGGGAGGTGAACCGGGAGGGTGAGAGGGCTCTCAAGGAGCTTCTCAGAATGCCGACCCTGGAGAGGTTCGTCTCCCTATCCTGGGAGTTCGCAAGAAGGTCGGGCCTGGCCCGGGGCTGGATGGAGGATGTCGTGGAGGCGGTGGAATCGTGTGGAGGAATGGGGAGCATGGTGATGCTGGGGGATGCGATCTTCACCCTCGAGGGGAGGGACGCTTTATCGGAGTTTGGAAAGGTCATATCGGCGAGGGTCAGCCTGAGGGGGGCTGGCCTTGAGTGAAGTTCCGCCCTCCCACCCCCGGTACGCCTCCCTGCTGACCAGGGAGAAGCTGGTGGAGGGGGTCGAGGTGGGGATCACCGGGCCGAACGGCCTCATCGCCCAGGGCAGGGGCGAGGCCCTCGACTACCTCCTGGGCGAAGTGACCACCCCTCCCGCCGAGGAGGCGGAGCGGGCTGCAGCGGCGATGCTCCTCCTGGCCGAGAGGCCGGTCCTCAGCGTCAACGGGAACGCCGCCGCCCTCGTCCCCCAGGAGATGGTCCTCCTGGCGAGAAAGATTGAGGCTCCTCTGGAGGTGAACATATTCTATCGTACCGAGGAGCGGGTGAAGAAGATCGCCGACCTCCTCCGGAGCCTGGGGGCCGAGAAGGTCTATGGCGAGAACCCCGACGCATCAATCCCGGGGCTCGATCACGCTCGGGCCAAAGCCGCCCGGGGGGGGATATACGACGCCGACGTCGTCTTCGTCCCTCTGGAGGACGGGGATCGCAGCGAGGCCCTGGTCAGGATGGGAAAGAGGGTGATCACCGTCGATCTGAACCCCCTCTCCCGGACCGCCAGGACCTCCACGGTGACCATCGTCGACAACGTGGTCAGGGCTCTCCCCAACCTGATCGCCCTGGCAGAGGAGATGGCGGGCTGGGATGAGTCGGATCTGGAATCGATTCTGGAGGGCTACGACAACAGGTCCGTCCTCAGGAGGTCGGTGGAGGAGATGATCTCTCACCTCTCCGGCCAATTTTCGGCTTTGGACGACTGATCCCACCCAAAATATTTTATATCTGGCCAGTTTAATCACTGGCCATGCCCAAGCGGGTCATCTCTCACCAGGAGCTTCTGGAATCGGTCCAGGCCGCCACCAGCGTTCCCGTAGAATCGATCTATCCGAACGACCGATGTTATCTGGCCCTCTCCCTATCCGAGGTCTGGGAGGTGGTCCAGTCCTTCGGCCCCGGCTCAGCGAACGGGGATAAGGAGGACCCGGATCACCAGGCTCGAAGGCTCTGGTACGCCTTCAAAGAGATGAACGGCCGGTCCGCCTGCGGGATGGTGAGGCTTAATAGCCCCCTTTCCAGGGATGTGGTGGGGGTTTTGACCACCGAAGACCTGATCTCGGAGCCGGGACAGAGCTCTGCGGGCCTCGACGACTGCGTCCAGAGCGACGATCTGGCCGAGTACGCCGAGGAGGGCTTCTCCGCCCGGTTCGGCGTCGTCTCAGGGAACGGCGGTGGCAGGGGCCGGACAGATCTCAGAAAAGAAGGGGATCCCATCCGGGGCGGCATCGAGATGACCTTGATCGATCCTCAGACCAGAGAGGTCTTCAAGAGGAGCCAGGGAGGCGCCTTCGGCCCCGGCCAGTGGCGGGTCTCGGAGATCAGGGCCACGGCGGTCTGGTTCTGACCATATCCGCCTCGGCGATCGAGACCTGAGCTTTTCGAAAGCGTTCCATATATGAACCCCACCTCTTCCTCTCTCCCTCTCATCTCTCAAACCTGCCCCGACTGGACGGTTGATGGTGATCTGAGGTTCCGGCAGCACTTCTCCGATCCGAGCTGATCGGATCCGCGCTGTGGGGAGAGCCTCTCCTTCAGGAAGCTCCCGGTGGCGCTCTCCGGGACGGCCGCCACCTCCTCCGGGGTCCCCTCGGCCACGATCCTGCCTCCGGCGTCGCCGCCCTCGGGGCCGAGATCGATGATGTAGTCCGCGGACTTGATCACGTCCAGGTTGTGCTCGATGACCACCACGGTGTTCCCCTTGTCCACGAGGTCGTTCAATACCGCGATCAGCTTCTTGACGTCTTCGAAGTGAAGCCCGGTGGTGGGCTCGTCCAGGAGGTAGATCGTCTTTCCCGTCGCCTTCTTGGAGAGCTCTCGAGTCAGCTTGATCCTCTGGGCTTCGCCGCCGGAGAGGGTGGTGGAGCTCTGGCCCAGCTTGATGTAGCCGAGGCCTACCCCGATGAGGGTGTCGAGCTTGCTTCGGATCGCAGGAACGTTCTTGAAGTGTTCCCTCGCCTCCTCCACGGTCATCTCCAGAACCTCGGCGATGGACTTGCCCCCGTACTTCACCTCCAGGGTCTCGGCGTTGTAGCGGGAGCCCTTGCATTCCTCGCACTCGATGTAGACGTCGGGGAGGAAGTTCATCTCGATCTTGATCAGTCCGTCACCCTGGCAGGCCTCGCACCTGCCGCCCTTGAGGTTGAAGGAGAAGCGGCCCGGTTTGTAGCCCCGGACCCGGGCCTCCTTGGTCCCGGCGAAGGCCTGCCTGATGGGATCGAAGACCTTGGTGTAGGTGGCTGGATTCGACCGGGGCGTCCTCCCGATGGGGCTCTGGTCGATGACGATCACCTTGTCGATCTCCGAATCGAAGGAGATCTGGTCGAAGAGGCCGGGGGTCTCGATGGACCGGTAGATCCGCTTCATCAGGGCCCGGTAGAGGGTGTCATAGATGAGGGTGGACTTTCCCGAGCCTGAGACACCGGTGACGACGGTGAAGATCCCGATGGGGATTTTGGCGTCGATGTTCTTGAGGTTGTTCTCCCGACAACCTTCGATCCGGACGAACCTCCCGCTCTTCCTCCTCGCCCGCGGCGTATCGATCCTCTTATCGCCTGAGAGGTACTGACCGGTCAGGGAGTCGGGGTTCGCCTCGATCTTTTGGGGCGATCCCTCCGCCACCACCCATCCGCCGTGGATGCCGGCGCCGGGACCCATGTCCACCACGTGGTCTGCGGACCGGATCGTCTCCTCGTCGTGCTCGACGACGATGAGGGTGTTCCCCAGGTCCCGCAGCTCCTTCAAGGTCTCGATCAGCCGGGCGTTGTCTCTCTGGTGGAGGCCTATGGAGGGCTCGTCCAGGACGTAGAGAACCCCCATCAGGTTTGATCCGATCTGGGTTGCAAGCCTTATCCTCTGAGCCTCGCCCCCCGAGAGGGTCCCCGCGCTCCGGGATAAGGTGAGGTAGGAGAGGCCCACGTGCTGGAGGAAGCCGAGCCTGGCCCGGATCTCCTTCAGGACCTGCCAGGCGATCTCCGCCTCCTTCTCGGTTATGGCCAGGTTCTCGAAGAGGGCTAGCCCCTGGGAGATGGATAGATCGGCGACGTCGGCGATGGACATCCCCGCGACCTTCACCGCCAGCACCTTCTCTTTCAGCCGCCTCCCGCCGCATCTGGGGCAGGGGAGGACCTTCATGAACCGTTCCAGCTCCTCCCTCCGGTAGTCGGAGCTGGTCTGGTGATAGAGCCGTTCGGACTGGGGGATGAGCCCCTCCCAGTGCCCCCGGTGGGACCAGTAGGCGTCCCCGTTCTTCATGGACATGGAGAAGTTGATCCGCTCCCTTGAGCCGCGCATCAGGGCCGAATACTGATCGGGGGTGAGGTCTTTTATGGGGGTGAAGATGTCGAAGCCGAAGTGCTTGGCCACTGCCGCCAGGTACTGGCCTCGCCACCCGTCGACGTAGTTGTTGTAGAGGGCCACCGCCCCGTCGGCTATGGAGAGCTCGGGGTCGGGGATGATCAGCTGGGGATCGAACTCCATTTTAATGCCGAGACCGTTGCAGGCCTCGCAGGCCCCGAAGGGGCTGTTGAAGGAGAAGATCCGGGGCTGAAGCTCCTCGAAGACCATGCCGCAGACGGGGCAGGCCATCTTGGAGGAGTAGAGCCGATCTTTTCCCTCCGAGTCGACCACGATGAGGAGGCCGTCGCCCCGCTCCAGGGCGGTCTCGCAGGCCTCGACCAGCCTGGACCTATCCTCCAGGGGGTCGAGCCGGTCGATGACCACCTCCAGGTCGTGCTTTCTGTACCGGTCCAGGTCGACCTCCTGGTCGGTCCTCTGGACCAGGCCGTCGACCCGGACCCGGGAGAAGCCCTCGGAGTCGAGGTCTCTTAAAAGCTGGCCGTAGGTCCCCTTCTTCTGGCGGACGAGTGGAGCGAGGATGGTGACCATGCCCTCTGCCGCGCCCCCTTGCATCTCTCCCCCCCTCTCCTCCCCGATCACTTCCTCTCCCATCCCCTCCTCGATCCCCTCCCCCGTCTCGGCGTCCGAATCGCCTCCGCCGACGCCCCTTTCGGCCGCCTCAATGATCCGGTCTGCTATCCTCTCCGGAGACATGGACTCGATCTTGATCCCGTGGACCGGGCAGTGGGGGGTTCCGATCCGGGCGAATAAGAGGCGAAGGTAATCGTAGATCTCGGTGACCGTTCCCACGGTGGAGCGGGGGTTCTTGGAGGTGGTCTTCTGCTCGATGGATATCGCCGGGGAGAGCCCCTCGATGGAGTCGACGTCGGGCTTGTTCATCTGGCCGAGGAACTGGCGGGCGTAGGCGGAGAGGGACTCCACGTAGCGGCGCTGCCCCTCGGCGTAGATGGTGTCGAAGGCGAGGGTGGACTTCCCCGAGCCCGAGACGCCGGTGATGACTATGAGCCGATCTCGGGGAAGCTCGATGGTTATGTCTTTTAAGTTGTGCTCTCTTGCACCTTTGATGAGGATCGATTTCATCTCGATTTCTCGCTTGAGCATTGAAGGTCAAGGCTTGGGCGAGGATGGGGTTAATAGTTTTCGGGCGACCTCAGCAGTCCTCGGCAGCAACCTCTTCGAATTAGATGGTCAAAAAGAATTATAAAGTATAATGTTCCGAACCGCCTGCACCGGAATATGGGGATAACGAGATCGAATGGCTCGAAGCGACCAAGTCCACGGGTTTGGATGCTAGAAGGCAGCATCCCTATCCAGACCAGACGCCTCTAACAATCCTTACAGTGGGCCGGATGCGAGGCCATGTTGATTGAAAGTCAGAGGATCCTGAGCTATTCAAATATCCTAAAGATTTAAAAAAGATAAGCCCGCGAATTCGGAAAGCAGGAATCGCTGAGGCGATGGACAAGATCTGATAAATAGGAAAAAATAAAAAAATGTATTGCATTGATGATGCTGCTATGCAGCGTATACATTTGGAGGCACGACCTTCATCCTATCTATTCCCTGACCATTAATATCTCCCGAGCTTTCATCATACTCATACAGATACAGCGGCCAGTTTTTGTACGTCGTTTGCAGCGTCCCATCATTGCTCACTATGGTCATGAAGTCGGAGCTAACTAGCTCGCCTGGAACGTCGATGGTTGATGCGTAAAACGAAGGCCAGTCGTCGCGATCCCCTCCGAAGTTGCATGTGCCAGCCGTATCGCCTTCATTGCGGTACAGAGTCCGCCCATCTTCGTCGACGAGGTACTCTCCAAGATCCATGTCGTATAAAACATCTATCGTATACGCATCCGTCACTGTTACGGCGAAGAGGACGATGGCCAGGGTCAGAATGCCCAGTCTAGATTTTGTAGACATTGAAATCACCTCTTAGATTGTCAAGTATGAGCTATAGTAGCTTTATTGATTATTAAGTTTTTCGTGGAGGATCTGATGCTACTTAAAGTATATGGAAATCAGAAATTGATCGAATATGATCCCTGAGAATAACGGTTTAAGCTGTACATGAATTAATTAAATTAGTCTTATTCATCGGCTTAAATTTGATCTATTGATATCTAAAAATACCGAAATGTTTTTGTGTAAGTAATGACAGAATAGGCGATCTGTATATGAAACTCCCAGGTTACTTCGCTTCATTTATGGTCGCGCTTCTGCTGATGGGCGCTTCGGATGCTTCAGATGTAGTCCAGGCCAGCGCAGTCAAAGCCGAGATCTTGCAGGGCGCGCCTGTGGATTACAGCGATGCGATCATCGAAGGCGACCTGGATCTGAGCGGAATGACTCTGGGACCAGTTGATTTCAGCAATGCAATCTTTCGTGGAGATGTAAATTTCAAGGGCGTTAATTTCACTGGAGATGCCCGCTTCAATAATGCTCAGTTCCGCGGGGCAGCCAGATTCGAGGACGCGAACTTCAGCGGCCGCACTGCCAGCTTCCTTAGCGCAAACTTCAGCGGTGGCGATGCCATCTTCCACAATACTCGCTTCGGCGGGGCTGCCATTTTCCAGGAGGTGAACTTCAGCTTTGGCAATGCTTTCTTCCATGATGCTCGCTTCGACGGGGCTGCCTTTTTTCACAAGGCGAACTTCAGCTTTGGCGATGCTATCTTCCGTAATGCTCACTTCGGCAGGGCTGCCATTTTCCAGGAAGTGAACTTCGGCGATGGTGAAGCTAACTTCGATAGGGCTCGATTCAGCAGCTCTGCCAATTTCGAACGGGTGCAGTTCGGTGGCGCTGCCAGATTCGAGGAGGTGCATTTCAGCGGCGGTGATGTTGATTTCGAGAGGGTGCAGTTCATCGGCGGGGATGCTGATTTCGAGGGAGGGCAGTTCAGCGGCGGTGAAGCATGCTTCAATCTTGCTCAGTTCAATCACACAGCTTGCTTTTTAAAGGCGATCTTCAGCGGTGGCGACGCTCGCTTCACAAAAGCGGAATTCGGCAGCTCTGCTAGCTTTGATGAGGCAGTATTCAGCGGCGGAGTCGCCAATTTCATATGGGCGAATTTTAGCGGAACAGCAGCCAGCTTTGCTAGGGCCGAATTCAGCGGTGGATATGCCAAATTTTTAGGAACCAATTTCAATACCCCAATTGCTGTCTTCAATGGGGTCCAGTTCAGTGGGGGCGATGCCTGCTTTAATTCGGCTCATTTCGGCGACCATGCCATATTCAAGGAGGTAAACTTTAGCGGCGGGGATGCTGACTTCGGATGGGTCTATTTTGGCGGCCCTGCAGACTTTGGTGAAGCAAGGTTCAGCGGAGATGCCGACTTCGAGTGGGCCATTTTCAGCGAAACTGCCGACTTTGAGAAGGCTGAATTCGACAATTACGCTTTCTTTGAAAACGCCAATTTCAGTACTGATAGCCAAATTTACTTGAATCGGACCGAATATGAAAAAATATGCATTAGATGGGATTCCATCAAAGAAAGTGATTTGAATCTCGATCCCGAGGCCTATCTGAAATTGATGAATAATTACAAGGTATTGGGTTGGTTTGACGACTACAATGAGTGCTATTATCACTTCATGAAAATTAGATCAATTGGTGGTTTATATCTAGGATTTCACTGGTGGGTCAACAAAATCTTTTATCTAGCCTACGGCTACGGCGCAAAGCCGGAGTATCCTTTGGGCTGGTCTTTTTTGACCATCATCCTCTTCGGAGTTATCTGGTGGGGAGTCGAGCCGCGCTTTAATGATGGAAAAAGCGTGACCACAATGCCGGAAGCCCTCAGATTTAGCTCCGTGGTCTTTCTCTCGTCTACGAAGCTGTCCATCGATCCTCCGGAACTGGAGGCGAGAGAAGAATCCTGGGACAAATCCATCTTCCTCGCGGAGAGGGTGATTGGGTCTTTGTTATTCTTCTTCTTCCTCTTCGCCGCATCCACTAGCTTATTAATAAAAATAGTATAATTCATAGAGTATTCTCCATACTTTAACCCGCGGCTCGCATATCTCCAGCGGTAAATAAATCCATTTCGGGCAAGAATGCCGGAATAATATGAGGCGTAATATGAGGCGTACGAATCATCGCCTCCCCATGCACTGCCCCTATCATCACGAAAACCTGTTAATATCTTGATCCCAAAAGATATCATACAGCTGAGAAGGGGAGCCCGGCATGAGAGCTGGGTCCTCATCTCTCAGGGGTTGGATAAAAATGAAATGGAATTCGGCTCATCTTCTCATAATTTTGATATCAATTTTGCTATTGGCACCGGCCGCAGGAGCGCCTGCGAGGATGGATAAGACGCCCACGGAGCTGGCCATCGCTGGCCCGTCGAGGATCGCCGACGCAAGGGCCGTCGTCTACCAGTGCAGCTTCGAGGGAAGGGTCACAGACGATGAGACAGGATCGCCGATCGAGGGAGCAGTGGTCAGCTTCGTCAAAGACGACGATGGACGGGAGTGGTCCGACACCACGGGCAGCTCCGGAGGCTACCGGGTGGAGCTCCCGGAGGGTAGGTACACCTACATCGCCACCCACAAAGACTACATCATGGGCTCCAACTTCCCGGAGCTGGCCGAGGTCCTCGCCCCCTATACCCGGCGGGTCGGCGGGGCGGGCGGGATCATCCGGGAGATCACGGTCACCAGCGACAGCCAGAGGGTCCTGGACATCCAGATGAAGCCCCGACCTCGAAACGTCCTTCTGGTCACCACCTCCCTCTTGACGGAGACCGCCTCCCTCGATGACGTCTTGGCCAGGTACGCCGAGGCGGTCGGTCGGACCGACGGGCTGGCGGCGAGCCGGATCGTCCTCGACTCCGCCGACTGCTTCCGCCAATACGGAGTCCGGGTGGCCGATCCGGCCAGCTGGGAGGAGATCAGAGACGTTCTGGAGGCGATCGTCGGAGAGACGGGGCCCGCCTACATAATCCTCCTGGGGGGAGAGGCGGTCGTCCCCAGGCCCGAGGTGGTCACCATCGACGGGCGGTTCTGGTACCTGCCGACCGACGCCTGGTACGTCGACTTCGACGAAGACGGGATCGTCGACCAGGACTTCGTCATCAGCAGGCTTGCCGACCTCTCCACCGAATCGACGGGGATCGTCGCCGCCCTCGAAACCGCCATCGACCTCCACGAATCCGGCGGCTACGGCCTCAGCCCCGAGATCCGGTTCAGCACTCAGTGCTGGTACCCCCCGCCCATCGGCCTCGGCGACGCCTGCGATCCGGACGCCGCGTCCTGCGGCCTCTGCCGGGCGACCCCGCCCTACGGGGTCTGCGACGACTGCAGCATGAGAGAGGAGACCTTCGATTTGATCTCGGGAAGTGACTACGTAGTCTTCATGGGCCACGGAAGCCCCGAGGCCTTCTCCACCAACGATCACATCCCCATATTCAGGGTAGAGAACCTCGAGGACGTCGATCTCCAGACCCACCATCCCGTCATAACCGGCTACGTCTCCTGCAACACCGGCCTTCTTTATGAAGATCGTCGGAGCTTCGGAACGGAGTTCCTGAGGGAGGGAGCCGCAGCCTTCGTGGCCAGAAACACGGAACAGGGAACCCCCAGCTATTTCGCAGCCCACTTCTCGGATTACATCACCGGGACCGGATCGCAAGGGACCTACCGGATCGGGGACGCCCTCTTCGAGCTGATGCGGGAGTCGGTTCTGAGGTCGGGTGATTCGGAGAAGACGACCGCAGCCCAGCTCTGCATCTACGGGGACCCCACCCTCAAACGAAACCCGACCGAGCCGCTGGTCTTTTCAAGGCCGGCCATGACCGCGGTCCGGTTATTTGATCCGGTGGAGGGCTGAGGAGACCACCGATCACGGCCCTCATATCGCCTCGCCGGGAATAACGCCCTCCCAGCCGCCGGGCGGGGCGTCGACCAGGATCTCGCCGTATCCGGGCAGCCCCCAGGGGCCATCGTCACCGGAGGCCGCCGACTCCTCGGCCCCCTGGCCTGCGGCCTCCGACGGGACCCCGTAGACCCAGGCGATCCCCTCTCCCGCCGTCTCCGAGTTCTGCGACCAGGTGGCTGGGTCCGAGTCCAGGATGGTGTACTCGCCCGGCTGGAGGATCAGGTTCGGCCGGGCCGTCCAGTAGGCGTCGGGAACGCCGCCGGACCCGGGCAGCCTCGAGGCGGCCCAGGTACCCAGGACCATCCCCCTCCCGTCCTGGAGGCCGATCGTCCCCGGCGCCTTCCCCTGGCCATAATTCCAGTGGTAGGTCTTGATCTCGGTGACCGTCCACTCTCGGTCGATGGTGAAGATGGTGGGGCTGGTGGGGCCGTTCTGTACTGCGCCCAGGGTGTTTCGCTCGAAGATCAGCTCCTGCTCCATGGTCCGGTCGGCCTCTGATCCCTCTCCCGCTCCATCAACAGCCTCGACTCCTATTCCGCCGCCGAGCGTTGTCTCATCAGCCCCGCCTTCTGCGCTCAGATCCAGGGTTCCGGAAAGGCTGGGCTCCATGGTCGAAGTTCCGGACTTCAGGTCCTCAATCTCGCCACCGGCGGCCATCTCGGAGGTGAGCTTCTCGCCCGCTCCGATGGATACGTTGGCGAAAGAGACGACCTTCGCCGAAGCCTCTCCAACCGGGGCGACGAGGTCGAGGTCCACAGGGCCGGAGCCGGTCCCGGTGATCTCCAGGCTGTACTCCAGATCCGAAGGAAGGAGGTAAATCTCCACCTCGCCCGACGACATCACCTCCGCCCCCGGGATCTCGTTCACGATCCGTCCGCCGACGGTCCCCACCCTCCGCCCCGAGGAGTCGGTGAGGAGGGCGTCGGCGGGACATCGGAGGGCAGCCGCAAACTTGCCCTCCTTCTTGAGGGTCTCTATGAAGCCACTGGCCATCTCCTTGAGACCGGGGAGGAGGGCGTTCGCCTCCTCCAGGGGGATGTTTCTGAAGACGGGGTTTGCATCTATATAGCGGGGCGCTCTCCATCGATAGTGCTGTACCCCGCTCTGTACAGAATAGATAAAAAATCCGTCCAGCCAGAGCAGCACAACAGGCATCGGTTTCTTAAATTCTTCAAGATCCGACATGAGGGTGTTGGAGTCGTAGATGTAGACCTGCTTGTAGTCCTCACCCTCGATTTCCACCAGCTTGTAAGCCAGGACAGCGTGCTGACTGTAATTTTTATTATCATTTTCGGGACCGCCGAACTCTATGATCAGGGGAGTTCGATCCTCTTTCAGCGAGCGTTTAATTTTGGTGTAGGTTTTAAGCTGGCTGTCGTAGCTGCTGGTCCCCCACGATTTTTCAAAGTAAGGGCTCTCATCCGCCAAAAGCGCCCTCACCAGGGGGATCATCTGAGCCCGGTGGTAGATGTCTATGTTCTGGCTCGCCTCCTCCTTCGACATCTCGCCGGTCTTCTTTGCCGCGGGCCGGAGGGAGGGGTCGGTGAAGTAGAGGGCGGAGGTGGCAGCCATGCCGTAGCAGTGGCCCCCCGCGCCGGACCCGTAGCTCTCGTTGAAGTAGTCCCAGAGCCGCACGTAGGTGGTGGGGAAGAAAAGCCGCAGCCACAGATCCTTCTCCAGCGAGGAGGGGACTCCCGCGGCCACGGTGGCAATCAGCTCCTCGGCCAGCTCCTCGGTCTCGCTCTGGTTGAAGTTGTAGTTTCTGAAGCTGTAGGCATCGTCGACGGTGCTGTAGGCCCTCTCCCCGTTGAAGGCGTAATAGACGTTTACGGTGATGGAGACGAAGTCGTCGTCGGGGTTGACGTCGACCGCTCCCGGAACGAAGGCCTGGGCCCCGATGACCGCCCCCTCCACGTTCTCCCCTTGGAGATCCCAGTTGATGTAGACTGCCCGACCTTCTCTGGGCGGTACGTTCCCCGCCAGGAGAGGCTCACCGAGCTTCGAGTACTCGAATTCGCCCGGCAACTGGAGGTAGAACTGGATGTAGACGTTCTCGGCCACCTCATCGCCCGCGTTGAAGACCTGGGCCTGGACCACCTGCTGGTCGGCGGCGATCTCCGACAGGGGCCGATAGTTTTCGGTGCCGATGAAGGATCCGTGATATACATAGCCCATGATCAGGCTCAGCCCCTCCTCTCTCATCCTCAGGTTCACCTGGACGGGCGGCTCTGCGTTCGAGACCTTATCCAGCCAGAGGGAGGCGACCCTTCTGTCATTCTCGTCCCCGTTCCCGAAGATGGTGCAACAGAGGTTTCTGTACCAGATGTAGGGGCCTACGCAGCTCCCCTGGCCAGCGAACCTCGGTTCGGTGGGATCGATGAGGTTCCAGACGTAGTCAAACCCCTCGGGGGGAGGAAGCTCGCCATACTGCTCGACGATGGTATTCTCCCAGGCGGACCTGGCCAGATCCGCGGTCTCGTAGACGTAGACGGATAAAAGGAGGTTTCCGCCGATGCAGTCGTAGATCCCATCCGGGTCGGGCTGGCAGATGTTCTCGTGGGCCTCGAAGAAGGCGACCCTCTCCACATCGGCCCTGCCCTCTCTCTCCACGGCCATCTCCGCGGCCCGGGCCTCGGCAAAGATCTCGCCTGCGACGTGAAGGTCGGCGGGAAGCTCGGAGTCCAGGAGGACGTAGTCGGCGGGATTTATCTCGTTGATCCAATCCGGGACGGCGGGCTCCTCCTCGGCACCTCCAGGAACCTGAGCCTGAGCAAAAAGAGCCGCAAGCACAGACAGGACCAATGCGGCAATAATTATCTTCCGGAAACCATCGACCTTATCGAACATATCTCTCCCCCTCACCACCCGAGCCGTCTCGCCTCATCTCCACGGAAACTTTTGAATATCGCTCCGTATGATGGACGAAAACGAGCCGCGTTCTCCATCATGTAGTCCCCAATGGCACTAAAATCTTTGCCACCTGCTATGCCGAGGAGGGAGCCGTTCCGGTTGCCATATCATTTTTTCGCCTTCCCCCCATCTCAGTGCCGAATCCTCCTTAAGCTTCCAGGTCGGTGACTAGACCGGACGATAAGAGGTGGCCGAATATGAGAGAAAAGCCTGCATGGTTGTACGACGAGACGAAGCAGATCGGGACCGACTACGAGGACGTCTCCGAGATCCGGGCCTACGATCGGAGGATGGCGAAGATCAGGGACGTCGCAGAGGAGGTCGGAGAGGTCCTCGACCTTTTAGGCCTGACCCCCGATGCCGCGGTACTGGAGATCGGTACTGGGACAGGCGAGTTTCCCATCGCGGCCGTCAAAAGGTGCTCGAAGATCATCGCCGCCGACGTATCTCTTCCGATGCTCGGATATGCGCGCGATAAGGCGGAAAAGAGGCTGCGAGAGGAGGGAAGGGTGGGGGACATTGAAAGGATCGAGTACGTCAGAGGCGGCTTTCTCACCTACCAGCACCGGGGCCAGCCCCTCGACGCCGTCGTAACCCAGTTCGTGCTTCACCACCTGCCCGACTTCTGGAAGCAGGTGGCGCTTCTCCGGATAGCCGGGATGCTCAGAGATGGAGGCAGGCTCTTCATCAGGGATGTCGTCTACTCCTTCGATGCCGCCGACTACGAGGGCTTCTTCGACCGCTACCTCTCGCGGATGGCGGAGATCGGGGGCGAGGGGACTCCCCGGGACATCCTGATCCACATCAGAGACGAGCACTCCACCCTGGGCTGGATCTTGGAGGGTATGATCGAGAGGGCGGGCTTCGAGATCGAGAGGGCCGAGTATCGGGCGGGGTTCATTGCGACCTTTCTCTGCGTCAAAAGGGGATGATTCCGGCAAATCCTCCCGCAACATCTTAGTATTTCAAAGGGACCTTATTCTAACGGAGGATTTATCATGATCGAAGAGAACCAGGACGCCCGGACCTGGGCGACCATCTGTCATCTGAGCGCCCTCCTGATGCTTCTGGGGGTGCCCCTGGGCAACGTCCTCGGACCCCTCGCGGTCTGGCTGGTCAAGAGAAACCAGCACCCGTTCGTCGACGACCAGGGGAAAGAGGCCCTCAACTTCCAGCTCTCCGTCACCCTCTATTTGGTCCTGGCGGGGGTTCTGATCTTCTTCTCGGTGGGGTCGATGGCCTTCTTCTGGCCTGCCTTCCACCACGGGATGATGGACTTCTGGAACCCTCTGGCCATGCCCTTCGCCATGCCCTTTGCGTTCCTCCTCGGCCTCTTTCTCGTATTCGGCCTGTTCGTAGCGGACGTGATCCTCGCCATCGTCGCTGCAGTCAGGACGAGCAACGGCAAAGCCTTCCGCTATCCTCTGACCATAAGGGCGATAAAATAGGCGGGCATGGAGGAGGCGGGATGGCTGAAGGCGGATCGGGGAAAGCCGAGACCTTCGAGGCGATAAAAAGGAGGGTCGAAGAGGAGCCCTATTCCCGGAACCTGAGCATCAGGCTAGTGGATCTCGGCACAGGCTGGGCGGTGACGGAGATGGAGGTCTCGGACGAAGAAGAGGACATCTTCGGGAAGGCCCACGGCGGCGCCATCTTCTCCCTGGTGGACGAGGCCTTCGGCGCCGCCGCCAACTCCTCCGGGACCGTCGCCGTCGCCCTCAACGTCAATATCACGTACGTAAATCCTGCATCCCCCGGCGAGACCCTCAGGGCGACGGCGGTGGAGGTCGATCGGTCAAAGACCGCCTCCACCTGTGAGATCCGGGTACTGGGCGAGGGCGGGAGGCTGATCGCCGTGGCTCAGGCGACAGGATACAGGAAGAGAGAGCGGCTACCCTTTCTGGATTAGAGAGAGCGGGATTAGAGGGGATGGATTAAGAGGGGATCGATCAATCGATCCCCTCGAAGCACTTCTCCACGTGATCGGCCGCCGGGGGCTTGGTGGCCAGGCTCACCGCTACCGTCACCACCAGGGAGACGGGCAGGGCCACCACTATGGGGTCGACCACGGGCCAGGGCATCGATGCGATGAGGACATCCCGGCCCAGGATCATCTTGGCGATCCCCAGGGCGATGGCCTCCTTCTGGTGGACGAAGACGAGCCAGAAGAGGCTGGCGAAGGTCCCGGCGACCATGCCGGCGATGGCCCCCGCCCTGGTCGCCCTCCTCCAGAAGAGGGCGCACGCGTACATGGGGAGGAAAGCGGCGGCGCAGAGGCCGAAGAAGATCGCTGTCCCCGGGGCGATGATGCTGGGGGGAAGGACGTAGCCCAGGATCACGGCCACCACCACTGCGATGATGATCCCGATCCGGGTTATGGGGATGGATCGGCCTCCTCTCATCCCCACCAGGGTCTCGTAGACGTCCCGGCCGATGGCCGTCCCCTGGGCGTGAAACTGGGAGCTCAAGGTGGACATCGCCGCTGCGAGGAGGGTGAGCATGAAGATGTAGACGAACCACTCGGGCATGGCGGCGTTGATGTAGACCGGGATTATGCTGTCGGAGTTCCCCGAGGCGGCGGCTATGGCGATGACCCCTTCGTTCTGGACGAAGTAGACGTTGGAGAGCGCTCCCACCACGAAGGCCACTCCGGTCATCATCAGGATGAAGATCCCGCCGACGAGGACCGCCCGGTTAATCTCCCGGCTCGACTTCACCGTCATGAACCGGACCACCAGCTGGGGCATGGCCAGAACCCCGATCCCGACCCCCAGGACCAGGGTCGAGACCAGGGTCCACCACCAGGCCGACCCGAAGGCGGGCATCGCCGTCCAGCCCAGATGGCCCATGGAGGCGAGGTTTGCGGGGACCAGGTTGGCCATCCCCGTCAGAGCCTGGTGGGCGGGGGCGATCCCGCCGAGGTGGCTGTAGGTCATCACCAGAAGGAAGGCCATCCCGACGAACATTATTGTCGCCTGGAGGGCGTCGGTGTACATCACCCCTTTGAGGCCGCCGAGGACGACGTAGGCGGCGATGATCACCGAGAAGAGCATCAATGCCAGGTCGAAGTCTATGGCCAGGGTGGTCTCGATGAACCGGGCGGCCCCGATCAGGACCACGGAGGCGTACATCGGCATCCCCAGGAATATCACCAGGCCGCCGAAGTACTGGATGAACCTGCTCTCAAACCTCCGGGCAAGAAGCTCAGGGAAGGTCATGGCGGAGAGGTTGTGCCCCATCCTGCGGGTCCTCTTGCCGAAGACGACGAAGGCGATGAATATCCCGACGAATATATTCAGAAAGGTGAGCCAGAGAAGCCCCATCCCGAAGAGGCCGGCGGTGCCCCCGAAGCCCACGATGGCAGAGGTGCTGATGAAGGTCGCGCCGTAGCTCATGGCCATGACGTAGGGGTGGATCTTCCTCCCGGCCACCATGTAGTCGGCGGAGTCCCGGGTCTCCCTCCAGCCCCGGTACCCCAGGTATCCGACGGCCAGGATGTAGACCAGAATGATTATATTGAGCAGTATTATGTCCATTCAGATCACAGCCCCAGCTCCTTCTCTTCCATTGACGTCTCCCCTTTCTCCCACGAGACTTCCTCTCGAATTTCATTGGCTTCCTTCTCTCCACCCCGGTTCCAGTTGGCGAGGCCGTAGGCCACGCAGAGAAGAGCGCTCAGAACGGAGAGGAGGTAGACGCCCAAGATCCACGGATCGTTTATGCCCAGCATGGTTCCACCAAATATCGAAAGTTGACGGTCTCCCTTGTTCACGTGATAGCATGTTTCATATTGCCACGTTATTAAAGATAACGATCCAACATTATGGATATTCGTTCAAAATCTATTTGGGTTTGGAGGGATCACGCAAACGTCGGATCTGGTCTATGAGCATCAGCAAGATAGCTATGCCGTTGATCGCGTAGAAGACTGTGATAAGTCTGGTTATAGGCCTGGTCGGTGCCAGATCACCATATCCAATTGTGGCTAAAGTAATGACCACGAAATAAAGGGAGTCGATCCAGTTCCATCCCTCAAGCCAGCTGTAAAGAAGGGTGCCGAGTAATACGTGTGCCGCCGCATATATCAGGACGTGACGGGCCACCGGATCGTAAAGTAGATCAAGAAGTATAAACCGCCTCAAGGGGATAAACGTGGGATGTCTTTCTTGCCTCATTCATGATGCTCCTGCATTCTTGCGAGTTGCCGAATTTGCGGTTTCTATCCAACCTTCTGGAAGCGGCGATGAGCTGTCCAATACAGCGTCTCCGAGACTCATTGGCTCTTTCATCAAAGAAAAATCTTTCTGAGCGAGAACGGCTGATCGAATATGGCGATAATATAAATATGTTGAAATAATTTCACACATTTCGAAACGAAATAGCACCTGCTCCTGATATCATCATTTCTATGCTCATTCGAACTGACCCAACTGGAAGGGGCGAAGTGTCCTCATGAAAACGGATTCAGCATATATTTATCCAGATATTATCATAAATATTCTCTCCGGATAATCATAAAATATTTTTGAAATAGTTATTGATCATAGAGTATTTATCCTTGAAGATCTCATGGGGTTGCAACTTATCCGCGGTTTGACCCACTCGCTCTGGCAAATCCGAAGAGAGCATCACAATCATGATCGAATTGAAGCGGCTCGGAGTTTGGATCACAAATAATCCTCTGGTGATAATAGCTGCGGCAGTGCTTCTTACTATATTATCCCTTCAATACGCTCAACAGATAGAGAGCCAGGGGATGACCACAGAAAGTCTGGTGGAGAAAGACTCGATCCTATATCAAGAATATAGCCACCTCTACGAAGAGAACTTCGCCACGGACCCCATCATGATTCTGATGGAAGCGGAGGACGTGGCCGAGGAGGAGGCTCTGCGGGCCGGCCTGCGACTGTCCGATCACATGAAACGGCTTAATAGCGTCGTTGGAGTGCAGAGCCTGGCCGACCTGGTGGCAGATGCCGAATACCGCGAGAGCGGCATACGTCGGATCCCATCTCAAGAGAGGATAGACGAAATTCTATCCAGCTCGAATCCGGATCAATTGAAGGTCGTCATGGCGGATCGAAAGCATGGCCGGATGATCGCGGGGATGCCCACCACTCTGACCGACGGCCAACGAAATGAGCTTCTGGCGGAGACGGAGTCGGCGGTCAGGAGCGCAGATTTTCCACCGGGTTTTGGAACGACGATAACGGGCGACCCTGCGTTCCAGGCTGCAATTGTAGAGGAGATGAATGAGAGCAACGCGAAGGTGTTTGCCCTGGCGGCGGTGCTGATGGTGGTTGCGTTGCTTCTGGTCTTCAGACACGTCCGATGGTCGCTACTTCCCATAGCCATCGTACTATTGGGGATAGTCTGGACCTTCGGCGCCATGGGATTTCTCCATATTCCCATGACCATGGTCTCTTTTGCCGCTTTTCCGATCCTGATTGGAATTGGGATAGACTATGCCATCCAGTTCCACAATAGAATGGACGAGGAGATGGTGGGGGGCAAGGAACCGGTCCAGGCCGCAAGAAATACCGTCAGCAGTGTTGCCGTCCCCGTCATCATCGCCCTGATCATTACTGAGGCGGGGTTCACCTCTCTTCTCATCTCCCCCGTGCCCATGATCAAGGATTTTGGAAAGACCTGTATCATCGGTCTGGTATTGTGCTACCTTTCCGCCCTCTTTGTGAACACCACCATCCTCTGCTTATCGGAGAAGAGATGGCCCCGACCCCAGAGAGGAGAGATCGCAGAAAGCGCCTCGGCCATCGGCATCTTCCTGGAGAATACCTCCAACTTCGTCTTGCAGAGATGGAAGGTGGTGCTGGTCCTGGCCCTGATCTTCGGCCTCTGGGGGAGCCATACTGATACACTGGTTCTGGTAGATGCGGATCAGAAGAACTTCATCCCTCAGGACCTTACACCTCTGGTTGACCTCAACCACATGAAGTCGATCTTCGGTGGAACGGATTCCATCAAGTATGTGGTTCAGGCGGATGACGTGGCCAGCCCGGATAATCTCGTTTGGATGGACGAATTCGCCGGCTATATGATCCGATCCAGAGATGAGGTCGTCAGCGTCACGAGCATAGCCACCTACATCAAGCTGGCCAACGGCGGAGAGATGCCTGATGATGAAAATAGAATAAGGTCCATAATCGATTCTTTCCCCCAGAGCGTTCGAGATACGTATCTGAGCGGCCATAATATGGCCAACATCGATGTGAACATCGGAGATGCGTCAGCAAACCTGGGTACGGAGGGTGTTTCCAGTCTGGTCACCGAGCTTGAAAAGGACCTGGACTGGATGACGCCCCCGCCGGCGGTCTCAGTCATCGCGACGGGCGACATAGTGCTCAATACCGCGGTAAAAGAGGCCCTTACTTCTGGCAGATCGCAGATGACGCTCCTCGGATTGATCCTGATCTTCGTCTTGCTGATCATCATCTACAGAGACCTCATCAGGGGCCTATTGGTCGTGCTGCCCATGCTGGTGGTGATCGGATGGATGGGGCTTGTTATGTACTATGGCGGATTGAAGTACACCCCGCTCACGGCAACTCTGGGCGCTCTGATCCTGGGAACCGGATCGGAGTATGCCATACTGATGATGGAGCGATTCTACGAGGAGTTGAAGACTGCGGGCAACTCCCGTGAGGCGATGAAGATCACCGTCAACCGAATCGGATCTGCTCTGGTGGCCTCGGGGATGACCTGCTTCTTCGGATTTTCCGCTCTGGTGGCATCGCCTTTCAACATAATTAGCAACTTCGGACTTGTGACCGTGCTGTCGGTATTATTCGCCCTCATCACCACCTTTACGGTATCGGTCGTGCTGATGATCCGCATGGAGATCAGACGTGAGACGATGGAGAAGAGCAAACGAGATGGCAAAAGCCGATTTACCCGAACCAATGATCGAGGAGAAGAATAGATGGAAGCTATTTTGACATCAATTTCGGCCTGGACGGCGGCAACTCCGGATTCCGGTCAGGTTCGCCATATGTCGCTTGGATATGATCACCTTGCCAAATACAGCGGTCCTGAAATCCCGGCCATGATTTCAGAGATCGGTGATTCTGAAGGCAACGATTTGATCGCCGCTGATTTGATCGCTATTACAGGAGGTTTTAAGAGATGAGAACTGGAGCCAATTTCGGCAAATTCGCACCTTTCATCCTCATCGCCATCGCCGTCTTCAACCCATCTCCTTCGGGTGCTCAGGATAACTACATCCCCTCGGTATCCCTCGACAACTACTGGACGATGTCGGGGTCGCCCCAGCTCGACGCAAGCCTTGCGGGAACGAGCGAGTTTGAACGGGGCGATACGGTCACCCTCTACGTAGACATCACCAACTACGGCAGGATCATGGGTTACGAGGCCGACAAGAAGGCGGATACCAAGATGGAGCAGGCCCTGGCAGATAGAGAGCTGGACTACGAGTGGGAGAGGACCACGGCCCTGGGGATCACGGGAACCCTCCGCTCCGCCACCGACCTCATCGAGGTCAAATCCGGCGACCAGGTGATCGAGTCCTTGAGGTCTGGCGAGAGATCCAAGGATCCGATGGAGTTCTCCATCAAGATCGCAAGCCACGCTCCTGCTGGCGAGTACCCTCTCACCCTTGACCTCAGCTACGACTATCAGTATAACGCAGAGGTGGACGCAAACGAGATGGACCCCGAGATCGGACTCCGGGGATTCGAGACCGCCTACTGGTACCAGAGAGCAAACGAGACGGTCACCATCCCCGTGATGGTGAAGCTGGAGGCGGACTTCGAGATCACCGATGTGCTGGGCGAGCTCTCCGGGGGCGAAAAGGACGGGATCATCGAAGTGAGCTATATGAACATCGGCGAGGAGACGGCAGAGGACGCCATAGCCAGGCTATCGATCTTCAAGCCTTTCTCATCAACCGACGATCAGGCGTTTATAGGGAATTTGGAGCCGGGCCAGGAGAAGACGGTCGTCTTCAGAGTGGACGTGGACTCCGATGCGACCCCCAAAGAATACAGCATAAATAGCGAGATCAAGTACACCGACGTCAAGGGGGATACCGTCATATCGGAGAGCATGAAGATACCGGTGACGGTCAAAGCTGCCTCCTCATCTCTGCTCCTGCCCGCGGTTCTCCTCCTGGTAATAGCGGCGGCTGCCGGGGGATACCTGTATAAGAAAAGGAGGAAGGCCTGAAGCTGAGGCCCTCCTCCAGATACACCATTGCTGAGATGAAGCGAGTGGCAAGGGTCAATATAAGGAGTCCTCATGAATGATACGGCGGCCAGCTGGGAAGATCGGTTCTGGGCGTGGCTAATAGATATCGTTCTCATAGGGATCCTCTGGCACAGGATCGTGACGGTTCTGGAGATCGATCTCCTCGGATTCGATGGAGCGCTGGCCCATTCCATCCTGCTCTTCGTTTACTGGACGGCACTGGAGAGCTATAGAGGCCAATCATTGGGGAAGATGATCCTCAATATCGCAGTCACCAGCACTTCTGGAGAAGAGGTTGGGTTGGTGGACGCGGCCGTAGAGAGCTTCGGGAAGGCCTTTTTGCTTCCCATCGACTGCCTCATATCCTGGATCGCCTTCCGCGGCAGCGGTCAGCGTTTATTCAATAAGATATCCGACACCATCGTAGTCCGCCAGCCCTCGTAGTCCAACCATCCCAGTCCACCAATCGTCGTGGCCCGCCAGCCTTCGCGGTCCAACCCTCATAGTCCGCCAACCCCCGCAGTCCAACAATCGTCCGCCAACCTTCATAGTCTGGCAGTCGCTAGTCCACCAATCCTCGTAGCCCGCCGGATTGATGGAGGTGGCAGAGCCTACAGTCCGGAGTATTCAGCGGATTTTTCTCCCTCCAACTTCTCCTCCCTGAAGTATATCCAGGTCCTGAAGGAGGCGAGGACGAAGCCGTAGACCGCCGGGCCCAGGATCATCCCCGAGATTCCGAGGACGAGTATGGGAGCCAGGAAGGCCAGGATGGTGATCAGGGGATGAATGGAGGCCCCTCGGCTGGCCAGCTTGGGTAGAATGACGTTGCCGGGCAAGACGGTGAGGAATACGATCCCATAGAAGAGGGCGGCGAAGGCTCGGATGTAGTCCTGGACGACGACGAAGTAGACGGCGATGGGGCCGAAGACCATGAAAGCGCCCAGCATCGGCATGAGGGAAAAGACGCCCGTGAGTATCCCCAGGAGGGCCGGGTAGGGGACCCCCAGGACAAAATACCCGGCCGCCCCCATGACCGCAATGATCGCGGCGGTGGCGAACAGAAGCCGGAATAAGCTTGAGTAGATGGCGTCCAGCTCCATCAGGAAGCGGGCCATGACCTCCCTCTTCGGCATCAGCTCCAGGGCTCTCTCGATCAGCCCCTTCCCGTCTATCAGGAAGTAATAGGTGAAGAAGGCCGCCACCATCGCCTCCGTAACCAGGAGGGGGACGCTGGATACGAAGCTCAATAACACCTCCTGGATGATGGGGCTGAATCTTGCCAGGGCCAGTCTCCCGATATCCCCCAATGCCTCCAGCCGGGAGGTGAACACGGCGGGCAGGTAATCCTCCGCGAAGCTGATGAAGGCATCGAGCATTGTAGTAACCCCCTCGCGGAGGTATCCGACGCCGCCGAGGTTGATGATGTTCGATAGCTCCTGGAGGACTACGCCTGCGAAGCCGAAGGCGGGGAAGAGAATTATGCTGAGGATGAGGAGCATGGTCAGAAAGGACGAGAGGTTCCTCCGGTGAGTCCTGTTCACCAGCCATCGATATACTGGATAAAAAACGTAGGCTAGAAGGAAGCTCAGAAGGAACGGCAAGAGCACCTCCTTCGTAATGTAGACGGCAATTAAAGTGGCAGAGACGACCACGATCGTGGAGGCGATGTTGAACTTCTGATCCGGGTCCAAATTATCTTCCCTCGGAGCCCGTCTTTAGCATGATACTAAATAAGCATTTTCCATGGGTCATCCATCGGGGCCGGGTCGATGAAGACCCGCTGGTCTCCGGCGTGAGATCCTGGCCCCGTATTCGAGGAGATCACGAAGGGAAGATTAATGAAAGATGTCCCAGATATCGATGTTCTGGACCCAAGGCGGGCGGCCCACCGGGCAGACGGATACATCAGGGAAGGCGATCAGTCGGCGCAAGCCGGATCGACCTTTTGTATGCCATCGGCGGGAGGGGGCCATCCAAAATAGAAGAGGGAGAAGTTCGGATGACAAAAGAGGATGCCATAGACGATCTGGCGAGGAGGTATCTCGCCGCGGAGGCGGAGAGGGCCGCCCTGGAGCCGATATCCGTGATCTGTCCTCATCTGACGGTGGAGGAGGCCTATCGGGTTCAGATGGCGATAGTGGCAGAGAAGCTTGCGGCCGGAGAGCGGCTCGCGGGAAAGAAGGTGGGGGCCACCAACGAGGCGATACAGAAAGCGATGATGATCTCCGAGCCGATCTACGGCCACCTCTTCAAAAGCCAAAAGATCGCCAGCGGCGAGGCCGCCTCCCTCTCCCGGCTGATCCATCCGAAGGTAGAATGCGAGATCGCCTTCACCCTCCATAGAGACCTCTCCGGCCCCGGCGCGACCATCGACGACGCCCTGGGAGCGGTCGGGGCGGTGACGGCCGCCATCGAGATCAACGACGCCCGGACCAGAGATTGGATGATCGGGACCCGTGAGGTGATCGCCGACAACGGCGTTGCCGCCCGGTTCGTCCTGGGGGGGAGGGCACTTGCCCCAGGGGACCTGGATTTGAGGATGGTCGAAGTCGTCATGGATAAGAACGGCCAGGAGGTGGCAAGGTCGACGGGTGCTGCCATCCTGGGAAACCCCGCCGAATCGCTGGCCTGGCTCGCCAACAAGCTCGCCGAGCACGGCGGCGGCCTCCGGGCCGGGGAGGTGATCCTGGCCGGGTCGATGACCCCTATGATGCCGGTTGCGAGTGGGGATCGGATCGAGGCGAGGTTCGACGGACTGGGGGAGGTCTCGGTTCGGTTCGAATGAGGCCATTATAGAGCCCTTTCATCCCGCTGATTTTTCTCTAGGGGAGGATCCTGTCCCTCGGGATCCGCCACCAGACTTGGAGATAGGAGGCTCACCTCAAAGCTCCCCGAAAATCTCTCTTCCTGCTCTTAGCCCCTACCTCCACTCCGGGGGGAAGGCGACGCAAACGACCCCGCGCTTCTCGCACTCCTGGTTGAATATCTCCACCGCCTCCCTGGCAGCAAGCCCCTCCGCCTCCAACTCCGCGACCCACTCTCGGGTCACGTTCGAGAAGGCCGCGTGCCAGCGCGCCTCCTCCTCGGGCGAGAGGGCCGTGAAGATGACCTCGCTCTCATTCAGCTCGGCCAGGATCTCATCGTAGGTCTCTTTGGTCATCCCGCCTGTGGTCCGGTAGGGGTTTTCGCAGACCTCCTCGATGATCGCTCGGAGGTCCTCGGGGGTATTCTCCCAGGAGTCGCGGTTCATGAAGAGCCCCTCCCCGACGCAGCCGAAGGTGACCAGGGTGCAGTGATCGGCGACCTCTTCGAGGCCGAAGGACGAGACCATTGAAGGACAGGTGACGATCCCGTCGATGCTGCCGTTCTCCATCGCCTCCCGGATCGAGTCGAGGGGCATGAAGACCGGCTCCGCTCCGATCGCCTCGATACACCTGGTCTGGAGACCTCCGGGGCTTCTGATCCGCAAGCCCTGGACGTCCTCCAGGGTCGAGACCGGCTCGGCGGTCCAGAGGTGGGAGTTGATGCAGGGATTCACCTCAATCACCTTCACGTCTGTAAACTCGCCGCGAAGGGCCCGGTCGTAGACGGCGTTTCCTATCTCCGTCGCGATCTCCTTGCATTCGATGGAGGCGGGGAGGCTGAGGACGTCGGAGAGGGGGAACCGTCCCGGAGTCCAGGTGAGGGTGGCGTACCCCATATCCGATCGGCCGTCGGCGACGATGTCGTAGTGCTCGGGCCCCGACCCCAGGGCGCCGCCGTCGAATAAGTTGTAGGCGATTCTCCCCCCGCTCCTCTCCCGCAGAGATTCGAGCATGGGGATCCAGACGGTCTGGACCTCGATGCTGTCGTGGAGGTGCCAGGTGCTGAAGTTTGTGTTTATGCTCAAGTTCTCTCCAGCCGGGGGGAGATCCGAGGCGGTGCCGGCGCCGATCCCGCTGGCCAAGAGAAGGCAGGCCAGGAGGGTCGAACAAGTGATTCCAAACGCGCATAATCTCGTCATTTTCATCAGTCTCCAAAAAGGCATTCTGAGTTGGTGAACCTAGTACCGTTCAGTTTCTTTCGATCATATCGACTTATCGAGTTTAGTAATTTATCTCCAGCTTATCACCAACCCCCTCTTCAGCCCCTTCGTCGGTCCAGCCCCCAAATCGGGACCGTCAATCTCGCGGCCTTTTCGCTGTCGTCACCCCCCCCCGGCTAGATGAGTTCCTGTCCTCTAGGGGCATGGGCGGAAAAGGATAAAACCGGTCTTGACCCTCGAACTCGGGTAAGAACAGATCATTGGCCGGTGAACTCGGATGAAGCTCGAAGAACTGATCGCCGCGGCCCGCGGTGAGGTGGAGGTCGACCTCCTCTTGGAGGGAGCGGATATGGTGAACACCCTCTCCGGGGAGGCGTACCAGTCCGACGTGGCGATCTCTGAGGGGACGGTGGTGGGGTTCGACTGCTCCAGCGCCCGCGAGACCATCGACCTCTCGGGGAAGGTTCTGGCGCCGGGGTTCATCGACGGCCACGTTCACCTGGAGTCTGCCATGGTGACCGTCCCCGAGTACGCTCGGGCCGTCGTCCCTCGGGGGACCACCGCCGTGGTCGCCGACCCCCACGAGATCGCCAACGTTCTGGGGGCGGAGGGGATAAGATACGTCCTCGAATCCTCGAGGTCGTTGCCCCTATCAGTCTTCGTGATGCTCCCCTCCTGCGTCCCTGCAACCCATCTGGAGACCTCGGGTGCCAGCCTCGACGCCGAGGCCCTCTCAGAGCTGATCGGCGAGGAGGGGGTTTTGGGGATCGCAGAGATGATGAACTACCCCGGGGTCGTCTTCCGAGATCCCCAGGTGATGGCGAAGCTCGGCCTCGCTGAAAGGGCGAGGTTTGACGGCCACCGACCCCGGATCGACGGCCACTGTCCCCTCCTCTCGGGAAGGGACCTTGCGGCCTATGTCGCCGCCGGGATCGAGTCCGACCACGAGTGCAGCTCTATCGAGGAGGCCCGTGAGAAGCTGCGGCTGGGGCTGAGGATCATGATCCGGGAGGGGACGGCCGCAAAGAACCTGGACCAGCTGCTGGCTCTGGTGACGCCGGCGAACTCCAGCCGTTTTCTCTTCGTCTCCGACGACCGCCACCCCTCCGATATCCTCCGGGAGGGGCACATCGACTCCATGGTCAGGAGGGCCGTCGGTTCGGGGCTAGATCCGGTCACGGCCATCCGCATAGCGAGCCTCAACCCCGCCGAGTACTTCGGTCTATCTAACCACGGCGCCATCGCCCCGGGCCGGAAGGCCGACATGATCGTCCTCGAGGACCTCGACGGCTTTGAGGTCCAAACGGTCCTCAAGGACGGTGCCGTGGTCGCCGAGGGCGGCCGCATGACCGCGCCCCTGCCGAAGGCGGCGAGGCCCCCATCGGTATCCATCCAGATCGGGCCCATCCATCCCGGCTCCTTCGATATAGCGGCCGAGGGCGACCTGGTGAGGGCGATCGGGGTGATCCCAAACCAGATCATCACCAGATCGCTTCTCATCCGGCCGAAGGTCGAAGGAGGCAAGGTCGTCGCCGACCTCGATCGCGACCTCCTCGTGATGGCCGTGGTGGAGAGGCACAGGGGGACGGGGAACGTGGGCCTGGGCCTGGTCAACGGCTTCGGCCTCAAGAAGGGCGCCATCGCCACCTCCGTCGCCCACGACTCCCACAACATCGCCGCCGTGGGGATCAGCCCGATGGAGATATTCCGGGCCGTCTCCGCGGTCCGGGATATGGGGGGCGGCCTCGCCGTCGTCGACGGCGGGGATGTCGCCGCATCCCTGCCGCTCCCCATAGCCGGCCTCCTCTCGGACCGATCGATGGAGGAGGTCGCAGAGAAGATCGAATCTGTGACGGAGGCGGCGAAGGGCCTCGGCTCCGCCCTGGAAGATCCCTTCATGACCCTCTCCTTCCTCTGTCTTCCGGTGATACCGGAGCTGAAGCTGACGGACAGGGGGCTCGTCGACGTGAACCGGTTCGATTTCGTTGCCCTGTCCGTCCGGGAGGGCGAAGAGGACGAGTCCCTGCTTTTTGAGGGAAGGTGAAGGGGATCAAGGCGAGGAGGATGAAATCCAAAAAGAGAGCCCTCGACGCCAGCCCCGCCGGGATCTGGTTTCGCTGGAACAAGAAGAACAGCTACAGCATCGCCGCCCTTCTCCCCCTGGTGGAGGGCGCAGGGCTCGCGGAGCGCCCCCGGGAGGGGATCATGCTCTACAGCTTCGCCTCCGCCCAGGCCGAGGAGGTCTATCGGGAGGTCGCAGCCGCCAGAGCCGAGGTTGGGGCGGTCTTCGTCGCCGGAGGCCCTCACCCCTCGGCGAGGCCGGAGGAGGCGCTCCAACGCTTCGACTACGTGGTCATCGGGGAGGGGGAGGAAACCCTCCCGGAGCTTCTCGGAGTCATCAAGGGCGGGGGCGATCCGGAGACGGTCCGGGGCATCGCCTACAAACGAGATGGCGCGGTGCGAATAACGCCGAAGCGAGAATATGTCAAACTCGACCTCTACCCACCTTTCAGGCCGCCGATATTTTCGCCCCTGGAGATCAGCCGCGGCTGCCCCTGGGGGTGCGCTTACTGCCAAACCCCCTGCCTCTTCGGGAGGAGGATGCGCCACCGGTCCATCCCGGTGATCTCGAGGTACGCCGACTTTTACTCGGACCTGCGGTTCACCTCACCCAACTCCCTCGCCTACGGCTCCGACGGCGTCCACCCCCGGATCGAGAAGGTGGAGCGGCTCCTCGCCTCCCTCTCGGAGCTCAATAAGCCGATCTACTTCGGGACCTTCCCCTCCGAGGTGAGGCCCGACTTCGTGACCGAGGAGGCCCTGGACCTGGTGGTCCGGTACTGCAAGAACCGCCACCTCAGCATCGGGGGCCAGTCGGGAAGCGACCGAATTTTGAGGGCGGTGGGGAGAGGCCACGACTCCGAGGCGGTGAGGAGGGCCTGCGATCTCTGCCTCGACTGGGGGATCGTCCCCAACCTCGACCTGATCGTGGGCCTCCCGGAAGAGACCCCCGAAGACCAGAGGATGACCCTGGACCTGGCCCGGGAGGTCGTCGGGGGAGGGGGCCGGATCCGCGCCCACCATTTCATCCCCCTGCCGGGTACACCCCTGGAAGAGGCAAGCCCCGCGCCGCTATGCGACCAGGTGGCAAAAGAGATGGGGAAGCTCGCCCTCCAGGGCAAGGCGACGGGAAAATGGGCCGCGGCCGATCAAAGTCAGAGGTAGAAGCGCCTGAAGGGTAGCCTGTAGTCGTCCTGAAGCTCGTACTTGACCACGATTCTATTCTCGTCCACCTGGATCTCCTTCACCGACTGGGAGAACATGTACCAGGCGTAACCCCGGTCCGGAACCCTCAGCCTGTCGGGCAGGCTTGTCGCAAACTCCGTCTGGTTAAGGATGTAGGAGCGCAATAGCTCGCTCCCCGAGGCGAAGAGGAAGGGGAAGCCCACCCGCTCCACCTCCTCCGCCATGCAGGGGTCGGTCAGCCTCAGCCTCTGCTTCAGGTACTCCAGGTAATCGTCTCTTTCGATCACCAGCTCATTTAACTCGCTCAACGCGGTTCACCGGCCCAATGACTATCGAGGGATGAGATATAAATTGCGGGGTGGGTCTTGCCAGCGAGAAGATGCCGCTGAATCTCACCCCGGCAGAATCGAATACATGCAGAATCGAATACATGCAGAATCGAATACATGCAGAATAGAACCAGTCCCGGGCGGGCGGCCCAGCGGGCCAAAATGGAGGGAGGGCCCAGGTCCGCACCGCCTATCGGGGGCTGAGGACGGAGATCCTTGAAGATGAGATCCCGCCAGTCCGACCTCAATTCACCGGCTGCCGGATAATGCTATGCACCGGATAGAGCTACTCTACCGAGACCTCCAGGTCCAGCCCGGTGAGGGCTTCGGTCACATCCTCGGCCATGGTGGCCCTGGTCTCGGGGTCGAGCTCCTTTGAGAGGACCACACTGACCCTCTTTTCATCGACCTCGATCTTCTCGACCCTCTTCGCCGCGACGATGTTCAGGCCCTTCGCCGGGTCGAGGACCCCGGTCATCATCCTCTTGACGAAGTCCTCGTCCACGGCCCTCTTCCCGGCTTTCGCTTCGTACTTCATGATCGCCGCCTTCAGGCCGGCGGTGGCGAGCTGGGCGCAGTGGACCTTGTGCTTGGGAAGCCCCCCCAGCTCCTCCACCACGTGCTTGAAGTGAACCTCCTTCGCCTCCTCCAGAGTCTTGCCTTTGGCCAGCTCGGTGGTGACGCTGGTGCTGGCGATGTTAGCTGCGCACCCGAAGCTCTCGAACTTTATGTCCTCGATCACCTCGGTATCGGGGTTGATCTTCAGGTAGAGCTGGACCATGTCGCCGCAGGCGGCGCTCCCCACCTTCGCGGTCACGTCCGCGTCCTCGATCCTTCCGGGATTTCTCGGGTTTTTGAAGTGGTCCAGGACCTTCTCGGTATATCCAAGGTTTGTCATCATCAGGCCTCGACTCTCTGTTCAGGCTTCGCGCCCGCCGGGACGATGGGATCTGTAGGACAGGCGGCTATCTTCTCCACCAGCTTTGCCAGAACCTCCTTTCTCATCCCGCCAACGAACTTGATCGACCCGACGACCAGGTGGCCGCCGCCGTTGACCCCCCCCGCCTTGATCTCCTCCCGGAGCTCCCGGACCATTTTGGGGATGTTCATCCGGACCCCCCGGCTCCTGAGCACGGCGAAGTCGGGGCCGTAGCCGATGGTCACCACCGGCTTTCCCTCGAACTTTTTGCAGAGGAGGTCGTGGACCTCGCCGGAGGTCTTCCCAGGCGGGGGGAAGGTGAACTTGTGGGCGTAGTTCTCCACGTCCAAAACGTTCATGACCGCGCCGTTGGGGAGGGTTTGGGTCTTGACGTGGGCGAAGGACGCCCGGAGCTGCTCGTCGATCGCCTCCTTGGCCTGCTCGCAGAGGAGCTGGACGATCTTCCGGTGCCGATCGAGCCTTCCCAGGCAGAGGATGTCGTTGACCAGCCCCCGACCGTCGTTGAACCGCAGCCAGAAAGCCTCGTAATCGAGGGCCAGGGCGATCTTCTTCAGGTCGTCCTTCGAAAACCGGTCCTCGACGAGGCGGATGTACCGTTCGGCCTCGGGAGCCTCGCTCCGATCGCCGACGGCCGATACCGCGGGAAAGTGCTTGATCTTCTCCTCCACCTCGGGGTTGATCATCCTCGCTATCTCCGTCGCCAACATCCCCGTGGTGATCCCGAAGTCCCCTCCCTGGTGGGCGGGGTTGACGTGGGTGATGAGGTACTCGTCCACCGCCTGGTCGGGGTGGTGGTGGTCGACGACCAGCATCTCCAGGCCGTAGATCCGGGCCTGCTTCATGGCCGGGACGTCCTCCTCGGTGGAGCCGTTGTCCATCAGGACCACCAGAGGCATCTTCTGGTCGTGGCGGGACTGGTCCTCCAGGGCGTAGGTGAGGTCTTTGGTGACGTCCTCCAGCTCGTAGAAGGGGGCCTTGGACGGCGCCCGCCGATAGTTGTAGTATTCGGCGTCGGAGCCCCCCACCTCCCTGATCAGGGGGATGACCGCGGTCTCGATGGCCACCGCGGCGGACATCCCGTCGGCGTCGGCGTGGTGCCTGACCACGATCGGCTTCGACTTCAAGATCGCCCGCCGGATCTCCTTGGCCACCTCCCTCATCTTGGGCTTGAGCCTGGCGATGATCTCGCTCTCCACCAGAAGGGGCGGATCGGAGGGCTCGGCCCTCTGGTCGATGGCCCGCTCGATCCGGTCCTTGACCTCGGAGGCCTCGCCTCCCCAGAGCTGTCTCATCGACCTGATCTCGATCTGGATCTGGCCGTTTCTGACCGAGACGTCGCCGATGGCCCGCACGATCATCTCGGTGTCGATCTCGGGGTAGGCCCGGACTCCGGCCCGCTCGAAGGCGGCGCAGAAGACGAGGCCGCTATCGTCGGCGACGGTGAAGATGGTGGGACCGCCGGTCTGTTTGACCTGGATCACCTCCCCCTCCATACAGATCATCTTTCCCACCGAGCGCGGAAGGTCGCTCACCCTGGTGACGGGCAGCTCCTTTCTCACCTCCAGGGTGTGGTGCTCTCCCACCTCCGCAGGCTCAAGCTCGATGTTGCCGTTGGGGGCGACGTTCCTCACCCGGACGGTGATCTCCTCGCCCACCTCGGGGGTTCTCTTCAAAAACTTGTTGTGGGCCAGGCCCCGGACGTGGTCGTTGAGGTCCACGAAGGCCCCGAAGTTGGCGATCCCCGACACCTTACCTCGATAGATGTCGCCGATCACCAGGTCGTCGGTATCGCAGGCCCTGTCCAGGACGTGGACGACGGGCTTATTGGAGCAGCTGGCGCACAGCTCGCTTTTGGAGGTGAGCTTCGCGCCGCAGACGGCGCAGAGGTACTCCCTGCCCAGGCCTCCGCACTCGCTGCAGGTCTCGGTGACCGGAATCTTGCCCTCCCCCTTGCATACCGGACATCTGGTCGCCCCTTTCGTCACCAGGTCGTCGATCTCGCTCGCGGAGGCCTCGCCCAGGCTGACGGACTCGATCTTGCCGGTCCCCTTGCAGTTGGGACAGACCCGATCCCCCACCGTCAGATGGCCTTTGCCCCCGCATCTCTCGCACAGTTTCATCTCAGGGGTGAAGGCGGCCAAGGGATTTATCGGTTTTGATGGGACAAGAGGATAAATAGCATCTCGCACCTCTCCCGGCCATGCGAGTTTCGGTCTTACGGCTCGGCCACCGGCCGGAGCGGGACAAGAGGATCACCACCCACGTTGGCCTCGTGGCCCGGGCCTTCGGGGCCGAGGAGATGATCCTCGCCGGAAGGGACGACAAGCTGGTCGGGGGCCTTGAAGACGTGGTCGAGAGGTGGGGCGGAAACTTTCAAGTGAGGTCGGTCGGCAGCTGGAAGGGGGAGGCGAGGCGGTGGAAGGAGGCCGGGGGCAAAGTCGTCCACCTCACCATGTACGGCACACCCTTATCCGAGTCCATGGAGGAGATCCGCCATTCCGAGGCTCTGATGGTGGTGGTGGGGGCGGAGAAGGTCCCTCCGGAGATCTACGAGATGGCGGACTGGAACGTCGGGGTCGGAAACCAGCCCCACTCAGAGGTGGCGGCCCTGGCGGTATTTCTGGACCGTCTCTTTCTTGGTCTGGAATTGGATCGGGGATTTGGTGGAAAGATCGAGGTCGTCCCAAGCCCTCGATACAAAACGGTGATCGAAAGGTGTGTGAACACCGAACGACGCGAGAATACCGAAAGGCGTGAGGAGGATGATGAGATTGAGGACGGATCGGGGTGAGGTCTGATCGACCCCGCCGAATCCTGGTCGTCGGCCAGTCCGTCCGCCATATCGCCTCTTCTGCGGCCCGGGCCGGCCACGTCGTCTTCGCCGCCGACTGCTACCGCGACCTGGACCTGGAGAAGTCGGCCTTCCAGACCTTTATCCTCAAGGCAGATCCCTCGATCCTCGGCGAGCTCGCCAGCTCGGCGGAAAACCTGATCAGGACGATTCTGGATCGTGGCTCCATCGACTCTATCGTCCTCGGCCCCGGCGTCGAGGAGATGAGGATCGGTGGAATAGACGGTATCGACGGAATCCAGGTTCTGAACAACCCCCCGGAGAAGATCTCCCAGGTCTCCGACAAGCTCTGGCTCGCCCGCTGGCTGGAGGGGGAGGGGTTCGCCTCGGCTCCTGCCTGGAAGATCGACGAGGACAGATCAGGCACCTTTCCCCTGATGGTCAAGCCCCGGAAGGGGGCCGGCGGCGCCGAGAACAGGCTCGTCTTCTCCGAGCGGGACCTGGCCCGCCTGAAGGGGGACCTGATCGTCCAGGAGCTGGTCGAAGGCACCCCCGCCAGCGTATCGGTGATATCCGACGGCGAGGATGCGGTGGCCATATCCGCAAACGAGCAGCTGATCGGGACCGAATGGCTCGGAGGAAGCGGTTTTCGCTACTGCGGGAACGTCTCGCCTCTGGAGAGGTCCCGGGACGATCCCCAGGTCGTCGAGATGATGAAGACGGCCGAGGAGATCGCAAGGGGCCTACATCTGATGGGCTCCAACGGGGTCGACTTCATCCTCGCAGAGTCGGGACCCGTCGTCCTGGAGGTGAACCCGCGGTTTCAGGGGAGCCTGGATGCGGTGGAGATCTCCACGGGGATGAACCTCTTCGAGGCCCACCTCCTCTCTTTTGAGGGCATCCTTCCAGAGAGGCCCAGGCCCCGGGGATTCGGGGGGAGGGGTATCGTCTTTGCAAAAACGGGCCTGAAAATAGAGGGAGACCTCCGGTGCGCGACGAAGTGGATCGCCGACGTCCCCAGGCCGGGATCTCTGGCCAGGATGAATGAACCGGTCTCCTCGGTCCTCAGCTTCGGAAAAAGCAGAAAAGAGGCGATAAAGCTGCTTCAGACCAGAAGCTCGGCGATCTATCAGGCCTGTCGCTGCCGCTGATCTGGGGCTCCCGCCTCACCAGGACATGACCCGGTAGAACCAGTTGCAGATCATGGTGAGGAACTTTACAGATCCGCTCCCCTTCCCAGCTTCTCTCGATCCCTGTCGCAGAACTTCTTATCCTTCATCCAAGACATGATTTTTGGCTTGTCGATCTGGAGATATAATGATATCGGTCTCGCCCGTCTCCCCTCCAGGACCGGTGGAGATAGGTTGGGCCTCGCCTGCCCGGACTGCAGCCTGCTCTGGCATCCGGCGGCCCCTGGCAGCCCGGCCCCACCGACGACCGGCGAAGATCAGATCCTCCGGGAATTCGACCCGATGGCTCAAGGAGGCCCGGGATCTGTCTGCTCGTTGCTCGAAGCTGGCGTCTTTCGGACCTTGCCGCATCTCAAACCCGGCGTCCCCGGACTTTTGGCGGTCATGGGCACTGGAATCCCGGCTGGCCGAAAGAGCCCTGAGACCCTTCGGCCTGTGAGGCTTTCCGAAGGGCATCGGCGATGGACCCCCCGATTATTGCATCGCGGCGGTCAGAGCTGAATGGCAGTGCTGGTGCCGCCGATCTCCGGCATGGAGCGCAAAGCTCGCCCCCCTCCGGCAAGAAAAACCAAAATCTTTATCAGACATAAGAGAGGCACTCATCCCAGTGATGAACATGGAGATCGTAACCACCATTCAATACCTGCAGTCTCTGGTCGTGCTGGCCCTCTTCTTCGGAATTCTGGCCGTCGGGTTCAAGGTCTGGCGCTGGAACTACGCCTGACTCGCCCGAGCCGCCTCAGCTCTTTTTCTTTGCCCACCTCAGATTCAGCGGACGCCCTTATGACCCTTCAGCCCCGTCGCTCCTATCGCTGGGGGGGCGTGTGTGCCGCTGGCCCTCGGTGAGATCGGCGGTCTTCATCCGTAATTCCCCAGGGCAACAATCCTGGTCCCCTGGATGTCCTGCCTTGAGACTTGACCTGCCAGAATCTGGACCGACGTGGAGCCGAAGGTGTAGCCTGCGGCGGACACCGTTATCGAATGCCATCCGGGAACGAGGCTGGTCAAGTAGCCGCCGTCCTGGTCTGTGGTCACGGAAAATACGCCGTCGATCCGGACCGTCGCCCCGGCGATGGGGGTTCCGCTCCCGTCGGTGACCACGCCTTCCAGCCACCCAGACCCAGCTGCGCCGCTCTCGTCGGGATTAACCTCACCTTCAACCGGACCTGGGACGGCGTACCCCACGATGGGCCCCGCAGCCGAGACGGTCCCGGTCCAGACCCGGGCCGTGGAGGTGCTGAAGGTGAAACCTTCCCGCTCTGCGGTCACCGAATAGGTCCCTGAGGGGACGTCCATCCCGTAGTATCCCTGGCCGCCCGATACGGTGCTGAAGACGCCGCCATCATATCCCGAGATCAGGACCCTCGCCCTGGGGATGCCGAACCCATCGGGGTCCGCGACCCTTCCCACCAGGCCGTAACCTGCAGGATATCCGGCCGAGCTGACGGATAGGGTCACCGAGTTGCTCGGAGTGCTGGTGTTGAACCGATAAAGGTGGGTCTCCACAGTCTCGGCGTATCTGTCCAGCCGGTACCACCCGCGGCTCACAAATCCCGGGGACAGAATCCTGCTTCCACCGTCATAGAGGCCGAAGGGTCCCAGGTCTCCGACGAGGAGCCAGAGGGTGTAGGGGGACCCCAGGCCCACAGTCCCTTCGGTCACCAGGAGGCTCCCCAGCTGGAGGTAGATCTGGTTTGGACTTGCCACCTCATCGCCTATGGATAGATTCTGCTCCGGGGCGAAGGGGTCGGCGGAGATCAGCTGGGGCACATCGTAGCTGGCGGGAGAGTAGGGGTCCCATTCAGGTCTCCCCGGGGTATATTCCGATCCCTGGTCCGGTCCGAAGGGGTCCCAGGCAGGCCGATCGGCGGCGAAGGGGTTTGGCAGATAATCGAGCATAATCCTGTCGTAGGGATTATTGCCGCCGTTGGCGGAAAAGGCGGCAGCCAGGGATGATCCCAACAAAATGAATAGAACGGATCCCGCGATCAATCTCAAAGATACAACCTCCCCAGGAAGAAAGCGATCGTCAGCGACTTAAAGATTGCGGGAGGTGAAGGCTCCCACCGAACTCGGGATTCCGATCTCGGGATTTCAATCTCGGAATTTCGCCCACCGTCCACCGCCCAAACCCTTATGTGGAACCGATAGGATTCGTTTATATCCGAAAGAACCGAAATTTAAGAATAATTCGAACGAAGAAGAGACTTCGGGCCTCGATGGAGGGGCCGGGAGAGGCCAGAGCTGGATTGGGGAAGAAGTGGATGATCCCGGTCCCCTTCACGCAAACCCTTAACTCAGAGCAGGTCCATCAGAGAATGCCCGGGATCGAATCCGATGGAAATGGGTCCGGTTTTGTGCGCCCCATCGCCAGGCCAGTGGTGAAAGATGCGATAACATATATATAGAACTGACAGATGGACATTATATTAAGATCGATATAGGTGGGAGGAGAGTCATGAACTACCTTAGGGCAGGAGGACTGCTTTGCCTGCTCCTTGTCGCCGTGGCGGCAGTTCTGCCAATGGGAGCTTTCGCACAGGGTGATGCTCCAGAGGAGGCGGCCCCTCCAGGGACCGAACCCTCGATGGAATCCGCTGTTGAAGATGAGACCGCCGAGGATGGTGCCGCCGAAATGGAGGCGCCGCCGGAGGATGCACCACCAGCGGATGCACCCCGGGAAGATCTTTCCCCTTCGGAGGATTCTGGGGTGACGGATGCTGAACCGGCTCCAACGGAGGAGGAATCTCCAGCGGAGGTCACGACCTCTGAGGAGGGTGGGGTGACGGCTGAACCGACTCCGACTGAAGAGACCGAGATGCCACCGGCCGAGGAGGCAGCAGGTGAGGCTCCGATGATGGACGCGCCCATGCAAGACGCACCCAGGGACGACTCTGCTCCGATCAGAGAGGCCATCGCAGCGGCCGTCTCCGGAGAGGAGATGGCCGGGGAGGAGAACGATACAGAGGTGGATGATGGCAACGCCACCGATGAAGATGAGGAGCTCTCCACCACCGACCGGATCTGGCGGGAGGGGAAGAATCCGAACCCCTACACCTGGGACTATCAGACCTACTCGGGCTTCTTCTACGACCTCGACGACGATGTGGGGACCGAGACCCTTACTGTCGAGCTGGGGGAGTCGGGAGACGGCTACGACAGGGAGATCGATGAGGGAGAACTGACCTATGAGACTGAGGCGGTCTCCATCGAGTTTGAGTTCGACGACTGGGGCAACTACCACGTCATAGGCTTCATGGCTCAGAAGTACTTTGCAGGATACATAGAAACGAATGAAGACGTCGTCGACGAGGAGATCAGCCTCCTGGACGAAGAGGAGCTCCGCGAGGTCCTCATCGACGACGATGAGGAGTACACCGTGGACACCGGCTCGGTCCTCCCCCTGGAGGACGGGTACGAGGCCCGGATCAAGGAGATCGATCTGGACGGGAACAAGGTCTGGTTCTCCCTGGCCAAGGACGGCGAGGAGGTGGACGATCAGGTCATCGATCCCAGGGATTTGGGATCCTCCACCTACAAGTACGAGATCGACATGAGCGGAAAGGACATGCCTCTGGTGATGATCCACGTCTCGAGCATCTTCGCCGGGGCTGAGACGAGCCTGGTCACCGTGGATGGGATCTTCCAGATCTCCGACCAGTACATCACCGTCGAGAGTGACTCCGATTATGGAGATATGACCGTTGATACGATATCCGGCGACACCATAAGGATGTCCAACGACAACTCCATCACCCTTCGAAAGGGGAGGACGGTCCCGGTGATGGGGGAGGTCAGCTTCCTGGTGGGCGACTCCGACGAGCTCCGGTTCGGCCCCACGGTGGAGAGGACGGGAAGCTACGAGATCAGAGGGACGGTCATCGATCCGGGAGAGTACGACGAGTTCACCTGGACCCCCTACAACTTCGAGGGGTTCTACTACGACATCGACGACGATGTGGGGACCGAGACGATGACCGCCACCTTCTCTGGCGACAGCATCGACGACGGGGATCTGGAGTACAGCACTGAGCCCGAGCTGGTGAGGTTCGAGTTCGACGACTGGGGGCAGTACCAGGTCATTGGATTTCTGGCCGAGAAGTACTTCGCGGGATACAGCGACGATACCGAGTTCACCGACGAGTTCAGCGTCATAAACGAGGAGGAGCTGAGAAAGGTCCTCATCGACGACGACGAGTCCTACACCATCCGGAGCGGGGCCAGCTTCCCCCTGAAGGAGGGGTACGAGCTCCGGATCAAGGAGGTGGACCTGGAAGGAAACCGGGTCTACATGTCCGTGGTCAAGGACGGCGATGAGGTGGACAGCAAGGTCGTGGAGCCTGGAAGCGACGTGGACAGCTCCACCTTCACATACGAGGTGGAGATCGGAAGCGAGGACGTGCCCATCATCGCGGTCAACGTGGAGAGCGTCTTCCGGGGTAGGGAGGAGGACCTGGCCACCATCGAGGGGATCTTCCAGGTATCCGACGATCCTCGATCCGTCGAGGAGAACGAGGCCTACGGCAAGATGGAGATCGACAGCGTCTCTTCCGACGGGATAGAGATGAGAAATGACGGCTCCTTCAGCCTGGGCAGGGGGAGGACCATCTCCATCATGGAGAACATGTACTTCAGGACCTCCGACAGCGATGAGAGGCTGGTCGCGCCAATCGTTCAGATCAGCGCGGAGCTGCTTCCCATGATGGTCGATATCCCGGAGACGACCGTGGGCACGCCGGCCGAGATCGTGGTGACCTCTGACGGGGCACCGGTGGTAGGAGCCCTCATCACCCTCAACGGGGAGGAGGTCGGGACCACCGACACCGACGGAGTATACACCTACTCCTCTAACGCTCCGGGTAGCTTCGAGGTCCAGGTGAGCAAGGACGAGTACACCGACGTCCAGACCGTCCTGGTGGTGAGCGAGATCAGAGAGGAGAGGGTCCTCGCCGTCAGCTCGCCTCAGGAGGTGATGAAGGGAGAGAGCTTCGTCATCAAGGCCACCATCGGCCTGGAGCAGAGGCCGGTGGAGGATGCCGATATCGCCTTCGATGGGATCAGCATTGGGACCACCGACGAGATCGGCACCGTCTCCTTCGCCTCAGACTCGGTGGGATCTCATACCATCACCGCCTCCAAGGAGGGGTATGAGAACGGCTCGAGGAGCATCCTGGTGACGACCCCCATCGAGATAACCGGGCTTGAGGTGGACGAGACCGCCAGGGCCGGGAGGAGGATCGAGATCACCGCCACCGCCGTGAACGATGGCCAGGTCAGCGACAACGCCACCGTCGAGCTGAGGGTCAACGGAAATCCTGAGGGATCGATGGACATCGCCCTCGAGCCCGGGGAGACGGGATCTCTGACCTTCGAGTACACGCCCGAGGAGCCTGGCATATATACCGTGGAGGTGGACGGGATTCAGAGAACCGTCACCGTGGAGGAGAGGAGCTCCACCAGAATGGTGGTGGGGATTCTGATCCTCCTCGCCGTCATCGGAGCCGGAGCTTACCTCTACTCCACCGGCAAGCTGAAGGAGATTCTGGAGCAGATCAAGAACCGCTGATCCTGCCCCCAGATTCTCCATTTTTTTATTTATTCGTAAGAACCCCAGCCTGAGCTCCAGCTCCGGGGCGACTTATGAAGATAGATCGGTCGAGATCCGGATTTTCCGGGAGAGAGAATTGATGGGGGGTCTGATTATGGCGCCTCAAATGCCGGAAGGAGAAGAGCAGCGAAAATGCCAGCAGGTAGAGAGTAGCTCAAATGCCGTCAGGTGAAGCGCAAGCTCAAATGCCAGAAGGGGATGATGGAAGATCGAGATCGAGCCCCTGATACGGCTTGAGGCTGGGGGAATGATTGATATATCGTGACCTACTCTCTCACGACACAGCCTAGCATATCGGTTTTCGGCCGACTAAAATTTCAGGATCGCGATTCCCATGAATTTCTGGCAACCCAAGATCGAGACGATGAGCCGGTCAGATCTCGAGGATCTGCAGCAAAGACGCCTGAAGGATGCGGTGAAGAGGGCCTACGACAACGTGCCCTTCTACCACCGGAAGATGAAAGACCTCGGAATCACCCCCTCCGACCTCAGCGGGCTCGAAGACGCTCGATCCCTTCCCGAGACCAGGAAGGGAGATCTCCGGGACAACTACCCCTTCGGCCTCTTCGCCGTCCCCAAGAGCGAGATCGTCCGGGTCCACGCCTCCTCCGGGACGACCGGCAAGCCGACCGTGGTCGGCTACACCGCCCGGGACATTGAGACCTGGTCGGATATGGTGGCAAGAGACCTGGTGATGGTCGGCTGCACCAAGGAGGATATATTCCAGAACGCCGTCAACTACGGCTTCTTCACCGGGGGCCTGGGCATCCACTACGGGATAGAGCGGATGGGGGCGATGGCCGTCCCCAGCGGCACCGGGAGCACCAGGCGCCAGATCGAGATCATGATCGACTTCGGGGTAACCGCCCTCCACTGCACCCCCTCTTACGCCCTCTACCTCGCCGAGACGGTGATGGACATGGGGGTTGCAGGCGACCTCTCCCTGAAGGTGGGCTGCTTCGGGGCCGAGCCCTGGTCGGACCGGGCCCGGACGGAGCTGGAGGAGATGCTCAACATCAAGGCCTATGACTCTTACGGCCTCTCGGAGATGTTCGGTCCCGGGGTCGCCTTCGAGTGTCAGGAGCAGAACGGCCTTCACATCTGGGAGGACCACTTCCTGGTGGAGATCGTCGATCTTGATGGGGAGCTTTGCGCTCCCGGCGAGAGGGGCGAGCTGGTCCTCACCTCCCTCACCAAGGAGGCGATGCCCCTCATTCGGTACCACACCGGCGACGTCACCTTCATGATGGAGGAGGAGTGCCCCTGCGGCAGGACCAGCGTCAAGCTCCACCGGTTCCTGGGGAGAGCCGACGACATGCTGGTGGTGAGGGGGATCAACGTCTTCCCCAGCCAGATCGAGGACGTCCTCCTCAAGATGCCCGAGATCGGGGACTACTTCCAGGTGGTGGTGGACAGAAAGAGGCACGGCCTGGACGAGATTGCGATCAAGGTGGAGATGAGCGATGCGGCCTTCACCGGAGAGCTGAAGGATCTGGCCCGGCTTCAGAAGAAGGTGGAGGACGAGCTCAAGTCGGTGATGAAGATCAGGTCGAGGATCGAGCTGGTGGAGAAGGGGAGCCTCCCCCGGACCGAGGGGAAGTCGAAGAAGGTCGTAGATCTGAGGGATATTTAGCTGGTGCCGCCAGAGGCACCTCGCCCTCTCCATTTTAGGGGCCGATATCGCCCGCCATCTCTTTCATCTTTTCATTCACTCTTTCATTCAGCCGCTCCAACATCCCCTTCATCCTCTCGGAGTTGTCGCAGTGGGAGCCGGTCTTGGGGTTGCAGACCGCGAGGGCGTCCATCACCCGGTCGGCGAGCCGAAACTCCTCCATCTCCTCCAGGCTCATCAGGAGGTCCGCCATCTTCCGATTGAAATCCCTGCACTTTTCGGCGTCGCAGATGGCGTCGCCGTGGAGGCGGCGGAGGGCCTCGACCTCCTCTTTGAGGGCTCGCCACGGGGCCTTCTCGGTCATATCATATCTTGCCCTTGGACTTTCGATGGTGGTAGAATGAGCGGCCAGAGCGGGACCGAATCGCCGCCCTTTCGCGGGTCTCAGCCGTATCCCAGGGCCCTCGCCTGGTCGAAGGCCTCCCTGGCGGCCTGGTCGTCTCCCAGCATCTGCAGGGACCAGCTCTTGTTGCTCCAGGCGGCGGCGTATCCGGGCTCGATCTCGATCGCCTCATCGAAGCAGGCTATTGCCTCCTGGTAGCGGCCGAGCCGGTTTAAGGTCATACCCTTCCTGTTCCAGGCCTCGGCGAACTGGGTATTTATCCTCAGGGCCTGGTCGTAAGAGACCAGGGCCTCTTCGAACCGGAGGAGCATCTGGAGGGCGTTTCCCTTGTGATACCAGATCTCCGCCGAGTCGGGGGCGATCTCCAGGCCCCTCTGGTAGCAGACCAGGGCCCGGTCGTACCGGCCGGTCATCATCAGGGCGCCCCCCTTCCCGTCCCAGGCGTCGGCAAGCTGTGGGTCCATCTCGATGGCCTGATCGTAGCAGCCGATGGCGTCGGAGTAACGGCCCGACCTGCTGAAGGAATCGCCGCTCCTCGTCCAGTCCTGGGCGGTGCGGTCCTCGACGGCGGACTCCTGGGCAAGAGCGACGGGTGATTCATCGATGGCAGATCCAGCAGACTCGTTAGCTCCTGCCCCAATCGCCGCCGCTCCGTCCGCTCCGTCCGCCCCGCCCTCACCGGCGGCATCTCCGACGGTGGGAGTGGAGGCGTTCTCCGCCGCTCCTTCCTCCTCAGAGGTCTCGTCCAGAAGGCTGCTCAGTTGAACGATGCTGATGCGAGGCCGCTCTTTTGTCATGATAAAGGCCGAGGGTTCGAGGGTGTCGTTCTTCCCATCAGCCGATCCGTTCCCGGCATCGAGATCGTTCAGGTTGAAGTCCGACCCATCGGCAGCTGCTTGGGTGGTCGATTCCAGGCTCCCATTGAGGCCAAAATCAATTCCGTCCCCGGGTTCGGCCCTCCCCTCCCCCAGATCGTCCTCTACCTCCATCTCATCTCTCACTGGAGGCTGATCCTCCCCGGTGGCATCTTCCTCCTCGGCCACCGGCTCTTCGGCGACCGGCTCTCTCTCCGGCCCCGAAGGAGAGCGGTCGACGCTGGATATGCCGTCGATCTCGTAGAGGGGGAGGGAGCCGTCGTAATCGCTGTAGAAGTTTCCCTCCCATAGGTTTGTTCCCAGGTCGAAGGCGTTGCGGTCTGCATTGTCCTGGAGGACGTTTCTTGCGATCCGGTTCTCCTGGGAGCCGGAGTTGATCCATATCCCGTACTTGTTCTTCCAGATGACGTTCTCCTCGATGACGCATCCCGCTGCGTCCTCCAGGAATATTCCGTACCATCGGTTGTCGGTGATTAGGTTTCCTCGGATCTGATTCTCGTCCGACCTCACCTCGATCCCGGCCCGGCCGAAGCCTCCGTTCTGGAGGATGAAGCCCTCGAGGACGACCCCGTCGGCGATGAGGGTGACGGCGCTGCCCCGCCCGGCGGCGTCGATTATCGGCATATCGGTGCCCTCGCCGAAGGCCTGGAGGACGAGGGGCTTGTCCACGACCAGGTTCTCGTGATAGGTCCCCCTGGCCACCACCACATAGTCGCCGGGGCTGGCGGCATCGATGGCCTCCTGGATGCTGAGGTGATCGAAACCTCCCGGGCCGACGGTGATGGTGGCCGCATTCACCGCTCCCAGGAAGACCGCTAGGACAGCTGCCAGGGCCGGAAAGAAGGAGAATAGGATCGTCTTAGAACTCATCAGGCCTCCCGCCAATATGTCATTGTACTTCGTCTAAGAAAATCTTTTGGTGGAATTTGGAGCCGCCGGAGATCAAGGAGAAGAACACGTTTGGTTTGGTCGAATGTTTATAGCTGCATTTCAACGCTGAGGTTGCAGTTATGCCAAAACCGAGAACTTCCATCAAACCTGATCCCCGCACTCATCTGATATTGGGTTTCTGCTTCTGCATCTCTTCTGTTCTTGCTGTTCACGAGCCGTTTCAAGAAGAATCCTGGCGATCTTGTTGTGGTGCATATGGATCTCATGCTCGTTGATGATCTTTCTGAGGAATTGCGACGACTTTCACTATTTGCGGGTTTTCAATATCATCCCAGACATTTCTCCATCAGCATTTTACTAAATTTTATAATAAAAAATCCACGGTATCAGTTAACTTTACAATCTAATTTCGCTTTCCTTGCTCTATTGTTGAGCACATGGTGTCAAAGTCTCGGAGACTATACAAAAAAACCCATCCTAAGAGAAAAGTTCATATATAATCAAATAAAGACCGTTAAGGACGTAGGGTTTTATTTGGGAGGGATATATAATTCGCTTATCGCATGATGGTGCCCATTTTGGACGTTGTGGGGGGTGGAACTGGGAGTCTCGTTATGAAATGCCGGCTGCAGAACGTATTTGCAACGTTTCGAAAATTATAATAACATATCTACGAGGACATAAATATGTGTATATATTATTTTATAATATCGCTGCCAGCATCAAGTTCTATATTATCGACACCTTCTGCTGGTGTCGAAAAGATCCATCACTGCGACAGAATGCCCATCGAGAGGGGGGACGGGGCGGATAGCCACATTCTTCGGCTCTTCGATCCGGGTTTGGGCGGCGGAGTCGATATGCTCGTCGGACTCGAAGCCGTCCAGAACTTCGGATGTAAGAATGGAAGTGAGAATATCTGGTGGAGACCTCATATCTGTGGCATATGGGCCGGTGCGTTCCGTGATTTCCGTGACGTACTTGTATGAACCAAAGAGCCTCGAAGAAGGTGGATGATGATGAATCTGAAAAGGGCGCTATTATCGCTTTTTATCCTCATGCTTTTAGCGGGGCAGTCGACGGCTGCGCTGAAGGAGGAGGTCAAATGCAACGAAAGCAAGAATAGACCCCTTATATACGTCCCTTCACAAAGTCATACCCTTGACCTCTTCGACCCCGATTGGGGCACTCTCGTCCGGGTCGACGTCAACCTCAACATGGATTCGCATGAGGTGATAAAGTATCAAAACCAAGACACTTATAATAAAAATGTCCAGGTCACCTCGAAATTCGGCCTTAATGTCACCATGCCCAACGGGTCGAAGCTGGGAGTGGAATTCTCGAACGTAACCCGACATGCTGTTAATAATACTACTTTTATCGAATATCATTTTGCTGATCCAGACGGCTTCAACTTTACGCGTTCTAGCTCTACCAACGCCACCATCAGCTACACCGACCCTGCTAACCTGACATATTTCACGGCGATGCCTGGTGACGGGACGAAGACCTTCCCGATCGCCACCTATAGAGATATACGTGATAATGACACTGGAAATAAAGCAGTATATTATAATGTTTCTGCCGTATCCACGATGTGCGTCAAGTACACCTACGAACCGAAGTTGAACATATCGGGGTACAAGATCAATTACTGTACCCATGAGACGATGGCGGGCTGGACGATCCGACTGAAGAACGAAACTGGAGCCGAGATCAACAGCACCACGACGGGCTCCGACGGGATCTACAAGTTCCGCGGCCTCTTCGAGGGGAACTACACAGTTTGCGAAGACCTCAAGCCGGGATGGACGAACGTCACCCCGCCCTGCATCAAAGTCCCTCTCAGTACGGAGGACGTGATAAATCAGAACTTCACGAACAGGCCGCTATTATGCATCAACGGCACCAAGACCCTGACCTGCCCCGGCGACCTCTCGAACTGGACGATCACCCTCAAGAACGCCACCACCGGAGCCACGGTCGGCACCAGGATCACCGACGCTAACGGGACCTAC